>Ga0307507_10002713_pt1 | contig 36364 bp, 9 predicted proteins | sample 7_EM_MG_FD_207223 | JGI IMG/M metagenome (GOLD analysis project Ga0307507, IMG submission 207223) | Populus trichocarpa ectomycorrhiza microbial communities from riparian zone in the Pacific Northwest, United States - 7_EM | ecosystem: Host-associated > Plants > Roots > Unclassified | place...
AATCAAAGGATGTTTGTGGCTTGTATCCATAGATTAACTTAAATGGCGACATTCCTATACTATTATAAGGGAGCGTAAGCTGTGCGTAGTCTATTATAGGCAGTAGTTCCGACCAGTTGTCCTAGTAGTAATTAATAAAGGGGCGAAGTTGTTGGTTAAGGTACTGGTTTATAATCTCGGTTTGGCCGTTAGTCTAAGGGTGGAATGCGGTAGAGAGCTTAATCTTAATCCCAAGGATACGGCAGAATTCATCCCAGAAGTCCGATATAAATTGGGGTCTATAGTTAGAGACAATTGACTTGGGAGCGCCATGGATCCGGTAAATGTTGTTAACATACATACGGGCCATATCTTTTGCGGTTGTAGTCTTGAAGCAGGGGAGGGAAATGGCTTGCTTACTTAGTCGGTCGACTACTATAAAGGCCATATCGTAGCCATATTTGTCCTTTGGGAATAATTTAAAGTCCATTATAACATGCTGCTAAGGGCGTTTGGGAACTGGCAGTGGTTGTAACTATCTAGGGGTTTAATCCCTGGGGGTATCTGCCCATTTGCAAGCATAATAATTCCTAATAAACCGTTCTATATTGGACAGGAGTCCTTGCCAGTAGTAGCGAGGCGCTAGTAGTCGGTGGGTCTTGTCTTGACCAGGGTATGCCGTAGAGACTTAATAGTGGGCTTCACGGATCAGCTCCATTTGTAGGTTGTTAACGTCTGGAACTATAAGCCGTTCTTGGTATAAGAGCAGTCCGTCTTCTATTTCCAAATTAGGGTCGCCTTCCGTAGCTTGGTCACGGAGGGCTTTTAGGGATTCGGCTGTGCGGTTCGCAATTAGAATACGGTTGATTAGTCCCATTAGTTTATCTAGGATCTCTCCTTCTATAGGCGCTAGCTCATTCTGTTTAGAGTTTAGTTCCTTAAGGATATATGGGTCGAGCTATTCGGGACGGAGGAGGGCACGTGTCCGGTGCTAAGCCTTTAGCTTATCCTGTGGTTCCACGTCCTGTTCTCTCCGGGTAAGGGCATCAGCTTTAGAATTTTGCCTACCGGGGCGGTATATGATTGTAAAGAAGAATTGGGAGAGTATTTCAGCCCACCTGGCCTGTCGACCGGTAAGCTGCTTTATTATCATAAAATACTTAAGGGCTTTATAATCAGTATAGATTTTAATCCGAGAGTCTGTGCTTCCAAGCTCTACGCGCTACTGGGATAACGATTGTACAATAGCTAGTATTTCCTTATCGTGTACCTCGTAGTTACACTCGGCTGGGGCCATTGTCTTTGAGAAAAACGCCATAGGGTACCACTCGCTATCTAGGTGTAACTGTGAGAGAACTCCCGCTACTACTCTGTCGGAGGCGTCTGTTTCCAGTATTGATTCAAGGTCTGGGTCATAGTGACGGAGAATTAGGGAGGAGGTAAGTCGGTCCTTTAACTCCTTAAAAGCTTCTGTACAGTTATCGTTAAAAACAAAAGGCGTGTTGTTCTTTGTTAGTCGTATAAGAGGCTTAGCCACGACCCCGTAGTTACGGATAAACCGACGGTAGAAGTTACAGAAGCCTAGAAAGGACTGGATGCCTTTTATAGTGCGAGGGGGTTTCTAGTTGCGTATCGCCTTAACCTTCTTAGGGTCAACTTTAATTCCTTCTGTGCTAATAATGAACCCAAGGTACTTTGTTCGTTTTACTCCGAATTTATATTTCTTAATGTCGACTTGTAGGCCTGCATTCCGCAGCCTCTCTAGGACCTTTTTAACGTGAACTTGGTGCTTAAGTTCATTGTCTGAGTATATGAGAATGTCGTCTAGGTATGCCATATAGAATTCGTCAAGGTAGTCGAAAAGAACATCATTTATATACTGTTGGTACGTGGCTGGCCCATTCGTTAGTCCAAAAGGAAGAACTTTGCATTTGTAAGAACCGTAGCGGGTACAGAACGTTGTTAGATCCTCTAATACAGGGTCCATCCTAATTTAGTAGAAAGCTTGGCGGATATCAAGCTTAGTAAAGATTTTGGCTTGGCTTAGACGTATAAGGGTCTCGTCAATTAGGGGGAGAGGGTAACGATCTTTCCGAGTAATGGCGTTTAGTTTCCGATAGTCGATGCAGAAGTGGAGGCCTTTATTGGGTTTCTTTACAAAGAGAATAGGGGAAGCAAAAGGGGCCTAACTTGGCTTAATAAACCCCTTATAGAGGTTATCGATTAAGTACTACTTGGTTGCTTTTAGTTCCTCCGTAGTTTACTAGTAAAGGGGGCTATAGCCTAGAGAGTTATCGGCCTCTAGTTAAATCTTATGATTATAGGTTTGGTGGGGGGGCAGTATATCCAAGGCTGCTTTTAAGAACGCGTCTCTGTGGTCTAGGAGGTATATAGGGAGGAGGCGCTTAACTAACTCCTTGTTAGTTTCCTCTACTAGCCCTTCTTCCTTCTCATTAATAATCTAGTCGATTTTATATAAGCTGGTTGTAAAGACCTCGTTATCCTTCTGATATATATTAAAGTGGAAACCTATGGCGCTAATTGCCGTGATATCTACTATAGGGGGGTCGTGTGGTAGTAGGGGTGTCCGCGGCCTTGGGGGCTTTTGGCGTATTAGCGTTGTCTTTACTCCTTTTAGCTCTCGTTACATCTTCTAAAGGTTATCCTCTAAGTCCTGTTGGTATGTCCTCTTCCCCATTGGCCGGATCTCCGCAATTTGGAAGTCGTCTACGTCACTATCCGTTCCACTTCCGTAAGTAGAGTCCTCCTTGACTGCAGTCCTTTAGGGGAGTATCCTTGTTGGTACGGATTTCTTACCGGCCTCGCGACGGGCATCTTCTTGAGCGAAAGCTAGGTTACGGTCCCTAATATCCTACTGGTAGGTAGGATCGGCCTTCGCGGCTAATGTCTTATGGTCGGTACGGATCTCTCTAATAAAGGAGGGTAACTTTGGTCTACTCTCCGGCTAGACGAACTGTCTTTATCGAACGTTTAGCCAAATATCAAAGTAGGACATCCATTTTCGGCTGAGGATTATGTTATGGGACCCTAGGTCTAGGATATAAAAGGGGATACCAAACTAGCGTCGTCCATTAATAGCAATATGTAGCTTTAAGACATGGGTAACCGGCTTACTAGCTTGGCCGTTGTAGCCTTTTACTTGAACAGGCTTCTCTAGTCGGGTAGCATTTATATTTAAGAACTTAGCAACGTTATTCGCACAAGCAGTGTTTATAAAGGTAAAGCTATTTGCTCCAGTATTAACAAGGGCAGTTGTATTAACTCTATATCCATTTTAAGATACTGTACATGGAACCATAAAGTGTTTTCTACCCATTAGCTAACTTAGATTAATCTCTTTAAGATTAATAGGATACCCTAGGGGGGAGTCTTTCCCTAGGGTTCTTCTTTTCCTAACTTGTCGGGCGTTTCTTCTTCCTCTATCTCCTTAATATTACCCGTATCCTTTAGCTCTGGGCAGGACGTGGCAAAGTAACCATCCTTTTTATAATTAAAGCACGTGACCGTGGCAGGGTCAATTAGGGTGTTACAACAAGTATTGGTTGAAGGTATGGTACATAGCGGGTCAGGCGAGGTTCGCTAGTAGGCAGTCGTGACCGCTTTTGGTATAAGGGCGGTTGTGGTTTATCTTCCAACGCTAGCTCCCATTAGTGTAGCGGATAGGTTGCGGTTGCTATGGAACCTCTTTAGTCGATTAGAGCGAGTATCAATTCGTTTTAGTTCTAAATCCAGTGATAAACATCAGGCTGCAAGTCTTTGGTAGGTTAGTAGGTCGTCTAAGGCTACCGCAATCTTCTCTTATAGTCGGACCGTTAGCTTGTCGTATAGGTCCAAACGATAGTTCTTAGGGGGGACCTGGCCTTCGCCTACTAGGTGTAAGAATTAAGTCTGGAACTTGGTAAAGGATTGGTTCGATTTCATTATTAGGCGATTATAGTCATAACGGGCATCCCGTACTTTATTTGGATTGATATAGATAGTAGCTAGGTGCTGTATTATCTCGTTAATAGATGTAAACCGAACAGGTAACTCGTCCTCAAACTTAGCCTGAAGGTGTTGCTAGGCGTCCCCAATGGTTTGACTGAAGAGGTAGAGCATTTTAGCTTCTTTAGAGGGGAAATAGTTATGGTTAACACGAAGCTTTCCTTGTACCTAGATTCTCCAGTTCTTAAAGGTCGGGTCTACGCCGTCCGACAATGGTGGGGGGTTAGGGAGCTTGACGGACTTTAATTGCTTTATTATTATATCCGTACTCTCTAGTATATCACATTTAGTAGAGCGAATGGGTTAACTAAGGCTTTGTGAAGGGGAGGCTGGGCTATTTTATAAGGCAGCAAGGCTTTTTAGGATCTTCTTTAGAGTCTCTTGTATACTTTGGGCTTGAAGACGATTGACCTTCTGATTAGCTACAAGGGCACGAATCTGCTTATATATACTTGTAACGTCGTCATTGTCTTCAATTTCTGATCCTAACTAGACCTCGTGTTCCTCTTGGGTAGAGGCAGGTCTTTTAGATAAGCTCGCTTTAGGTACCATCGTCAGCTTCCTAAGGTTTGTCAGAATCGTATAATTCGGTTTCAATTCTGGGGTTCTTTTATAGGTGCAGGTTAAGTACAGTCTGGCCTATAAAGTGGGATATTGTTAGGGCCTTCTTAGGCGTAGTAGTGTGGGTTTTTTGATGTCTGAGTATAACGCGTTAACGCGTCGTTGCAGACGAAGGTCTTTTTAGGGTGGGATATTATTAAGGCCTTCCCAGGCAATGTAGGGAGAGCTTAGTATAATGTGATGGGCTCATACAAATGCTTCTAAACCGAAGCTTGTAGATTGCTACCATACAAGAATACTAAGCTAAGGAGAAGAAGAAGTCTGTTAGAGACTGGCAAGATATAAAGGGGTCGCCAAGGCGCTAGTAGTAAGCGAGCCAATGGCGATTTTCCATCCCGGGGATGGAAAATCCTGATTGGTTGGCAGGAGTCAGGGTCCACTAAGTATGGCAGGTGGCGTTGCCCCAGCACCGTCACATAGGGCATACTTTACCATAGGCTACTACCCACAACTCGGAAGATCTATAACGACGGTTATTCTACGGAAAGAAGGTAAAGTAGATTACTTAATCCTAGGAAGCTACTGCCCTATTACCCTAGAAAACACCCTCAGCAAGATCTTAGAAAAGGTAATAGCGGACCATATAGTAAACATAGCTAAGGAATACACCCTACTACCACAAAGCTAAATAGGGGCAAGAAAGAACCGCTTAACGCTATTAGCACTTACGCTACTCGCTACCACCATTAAATCTGTATAGGTAATGCGAAGGGACTTTATAGTATTAATACTTAGCCTAGACATTAGTGGTGCCTATAATAATATACCCCATAAGCGCCTCCTATATATCCTTAGGGCAAAGGGCTTCCCAAAATAGATTATACAATTTATTTAAGGGTTTACAGGCCAGAAAGAAATATTATTAGTCTTTAGTGGATACCAGAGCCCCCCTATTATAGTTATAACAGGAATACTATAAGGATTACCTCTCTTACCTATACTATTCCTTTTCTTTGTAAGCAACCTACTAGACTTTTTTAAGGAAGGGGCAACCTAGGGGATAGGCTTTATCAACAACACAAACCTAATTATATACGGGCCAACAGCTATAGAGAACTGTAGAACACTAGAGAAAGCCTATAACATCTATATAGAATGGGCAAGATAATATAGAGTCCAATTCTCACCAGAGAAATACTAGCTAATCCATTTTATAAGAAAACGCAACCAATCTGCAGATCTCTAGCATGCAATTCACATCTAAGGCTTTAGGGGTCAACCAGTTCAGGGCCTAAGGATATTAGGAGTATAGGTAGACAGCAAGCTCTAGTAGAGCGTATATACGGCGCAAGCAGCCTATAAGGGCCAAGCACAGTACATTATATTATCTAGGATCGTTAATTCCATATAGGGTCTATACTTCCAGAGGTTACGCCTACTATACACAGTAGTTGTCCGGCCTACTATAACGTATAGATCCAGCATCTGGGCTATTGGTAAAACTAAAAAGGGCCCCCCTGAATCACTCCTTAAACCACTCTAAAAGGTCCAGACAGTATACCTCTAGAGTATAACAGGCGGGTATAAGCGAATGGCCACAGCACTCCTTAAGAAGAAAGCCAATATCCCCCCCTATAACTACATATTGAAGCTACCGCAATATAAAGGGCGCAAAACGAACGCAACTCTAATGTTATAAAGTATATCAAGACACGCCTAAATAAACTATAGAGGGACCCTAGGGTGCCTCATAGGAGAACAATCCAATAACCCCAAATTAGGGAAGATATACTAGAGAAACAGGTAAAGAAAGCAGAAGAAAAATAGTACAGTATTAGGGCCCAGGCCTATATAGAGGAGGAAGGGAGACGCGCAAGAGGCCAATAAAGACAACAGCAAGAAAGAAAAAGGAGCTAAAGTAAAGCACAAAAGAACGCCAGAAGACCATCAACTACAATACAATACTAGTTAGACCAGCGCTGGAGAGGCATATAGAAGTCAAAGGTACAGAGGCTAACTTAGGCAAGAATAACCCAAGCTATAGCATAGTTAACGCCATAGAGGGTAAACACTTAAGGGCTCCAAGAAGGCCTAACAAAGGCAGAAAATACAATAGCAACACTCCTAAGAACAGGAATAATAGGATTAAAAGATTGGCTCTACTAGGTAGGCATCCTAGTAGGTAGCCCAAGATACAAATATAGCTGGCTAAGACAGACACCAAAACACGTAATACTATTATACCCCTTACACACTAACCAAGAAGCAATGCTCTTAGTAGCTAGCATAGAGAACTATAATACACTACTCTTAATATAAAAAGGTCTTAAGGCGGTCACCTAGTGGCTTATTAGCCAAAATATACTAAACCAGTTCCGGGTTGCAAGGGAAATAGTAATAAAAGGCAATAGGGCGGGTATTAGGCGCCCCCTAATAACTCTACAGTAGTAGAGTAAAGTTTGCGATACTAGCGCGTCTATAGGTTTGTTACAGCAGTAGTAGTTCCCAAGGAGGTCAAAAGTAAGGTAGTAGAGCACCACAGGTAACTTATAGGCGCCTTATAGGCGCCTTGTAGGCGAGTCCCAAAAGGCGGGGAGATAGATCACGGGGTTTTCTTAAATAGAGTTTTCTCCCCATATGTATATAAGGAGTAGTCCGCGTGAGCCCAATAGGGATCCGAATCGGATATTAAGCAATAAATAATAATATTTACTAGTAAATATTAAAGGGTCTAGTAGTCGTTTAGATTATTATAGTATAGTAGTTGGTTTAGGGTAAGTAACTACTATAGGTTTAGGACTCTTATTCCGTATATTTATCTCTAGAAATAGCGTTTGGTTTTAGGGCCCTAGTGTAGACATCTTAAGGATATAGACATCTTCTTAAAGGTCCTTAATTAATTGCCAGTATTATGCTTCTTATTTAGCTTAATTCTATATAAGGGCTTCTATATCTCTACTAATTATTTTTAGAGTATAAATATAATGCTAGCGGCTGTTATAGGGGCTTTAGGGTCATTTTATATTTTAAAGGGTAATATATAAGGTTAACGCAACGTAGTATTATGGAGTAAGTATAAGCGGTAAAAATATATAGCGAAGTAGATATTATTAAGCTATATATATAAACTATATAATAAAGTTAAGACATCGCGTAAGGAGAAAAGGTAAGGAAATGGGGAGAAAGGGTATATATTATAAATTTAGTTGCTTAATTAATATATATATAAAGCGGAATAGGATTTAAGTAGCAGTCCTAGTAAAACTTAGTACAATTTATTAAACTTGGCAGAATATAGTAAAATGCGGCAGATTACCATTAGATTACCGTTAGATTGCTATAGATTGCCATTAAATTGCCGTTTCGCGGTCAGTCTCTTCTTACTACATTAGTAGAAATAGGTAAATATATATAAGGTATTACGGAGATATCCTATAATAACTATTAGGATAAGATAAGGTAGTACTAGGAATGCCTTAGCTATAGGAGTATAATTTAAGGATTAATTGGGTTATAGGTTAGGTTAATATTAAAAATACTTAATGCTATAAGATATAATAGGCAACTAAGATAGTATAGTATTAAGTTAGAGTAATATATAAAGAGACTAAGCGAAGCTTAAGTTATATACTAAAAAGATACTATAAGTATGGTAAAAAGCTATAAGGCCTAAAAAGTAAAAAGGTATTAGAATATATAGTATAGGACTATAAAATAGAGTTAGAACTGGGAATAAGTCTAAAGTTCTTTCTAATCTATAAGTTAAGAGTACTTAAGTTTATCTAGGACACCCTATAAAAGGGATATATTAGACTATTATAGTTATTAGCAAGATATCCAGTACTATTTATACCAAAGAAAAACGGAAAACTTAGGCTATATATTAACTATAAATAGTTAAACAATATTATTATAAAGGATAGGTATCCTTTACCCTTAATTAGTAAAATCTAAAATAAGATTAGTAATATATAAATCTTTATAAAAATAAATATAAGGCGGGCGTACTATTAGATTAGGATTAAAGAGGATAATAAATAGAAAGCAGCCTTTAAGTTAAAGGAAGGACTATATAAGCTATTAGTTATATAGTTAAGACTTATAAACGTATTAGTAATATTCTAAAAGCGAATTAATAGTGTGTTAGGAGAATGTAACAGGCTTATACAATTACTTCTAAACCAAAGCTAGTAGATTGCTACTATATAAGAATACTAAGCTAAGGAGAAGAAGAAGTCTATTAGAGACTAGCAAGATATAAAAGGGTTGCTAAGGCGCTAGTAGTAAGCGAGCTAATAGCGATTTTCTATCCTAGGGATAGAAAAACCTAATTAGTTAGCTCTATAAGTAGTATTGGCAGAATATAGCAGAATTTAGTAGAATGCCTAGAAAGTAGCAGGTGACGCGCTCTAGCACCATTATATTACCCCCCCCCCCTCCCCTTCTAAAAAAGCCTGCCCTTAGGCTTTGTCCAAGTTCTTTATTATTATTTAGATTATTATAGTTATCTAACCCTTCCTCCTAGCATTTAATCTAGCTATTTAGCTTACGTAGTAGTTTAGGGAGGTCTAGGTAGGCTAGGTAGAAATCTCGTAGCTTATAGAGAGAGTATTTAAAATTAGATATAGGGTACTATTCTAGATCTTTATTATGACCTACCTAGCTTATATAGTATTTTAAGATACTACGGTTCTTCTTAACTGCTAAGATCTCTTTATCTTCTTATTCCTTGTCCTTTATAATCCAAATTGGTAGTAGGGGGTTGTTATACTATCTAGGTAATAGGTCGTCTACTACCTTCTATAGTTAGTCTAAAAAGAAGATAGGGTGGATCTTTATTAACTCTAGTAGCTTAGCCCTAAAAGAGTGCCCTTCCTTTTTAAGGATTTTATAGGGGCTAGCCATTTAGTGGTCTAGTTTATAGCTTAGCCTCTAGGTTTTCCAGTTTTTTATTAATACTTATACCTTATCTCCTGCTTGGAAGTCTACCTTATAGCAATATTAGTTTATATTAGCCTCTTTCTTCTCTTATGCCCTTTTTATAATTACTTAGACAGTCTTCTAGGCTCTATATATTCTCTTAGCAAATGCCTAGGCCTCTTTATAGCTAAGGCATTCGCGGGCCGTTATAGGTCCTATAGGTCTATCCCAATTAAAGGATATTTATGGCTTATATCTATAGAGTAACTTAAATAGCGATATTCCTATACTATTATAAGGGAGCGTAAGCTATGCGTAGTCTGTTATAGGCAGTAGTTCCAACTAGTTATCCTAGTAGTAATTAATAAAGGGGCGAAGTTGCTGGTCAAGGTACTAGTTTATAATCTTGGTTTAGCTATTAGTTTAAGGGTAGAATATAATAGAGAGCTTAATCTTAATCCTAAGGATATAGTAGAATTTATCCTAGAAATCTAATATAAATTAGAGTCTATAGTTAGAGATAATTGACTTCGGAGCGCCATAGATTTAGTAAATGTTATTAATATACATGCGGGCTATATCTTTTATAGTTATAGTCTTAAAGTAAGGAAGGGAAATAGCTTACTTACTTAGTCGGTTAACTACTATAAAGGCCGTACCACAGCCATGTTTATCCTTTAGAAATAATTTAAAGTCTATTATAATATGCTGCCAAGAGCGTTTAGAAACTAGCAGTAGTTATAACCATCTAGAGGTTTAATCCCTAGGGGTATCTACCTATTTACAAGTATAATAATTTCTAATAAATCATTCTATATTAAATAGAAGTCCTTACTAGTAGTGGTAAGGCGCTAGTAGTTAGTGGGTCTTATCTTAACTAAAGTGCGCTATAAAGACTTAATAGTGGGCTTTACAGATTAGCTTTATTTGTAGGTTGTTAACATTTAGAACTATAAGCCGTTCTTAGTATAAGAGTAGTCTATCTTCTATTTCTAAATTAAGGTTGCCTTTTATAGCTTACTCACAAAGGACTTTTAAGGATTTGGCTATACGGTTTATAATTAGGATGTGGTTAATTAGTCCCATTAGTTTATCTAGGATCTCTCCTTTTATAGGCGCTAGCTCATTCCATTTAGAGCTTAGTTCCTTAAGGATATATAGGTTAAGCTATTTAGGATAGAAAAGGGTATATCTGGTACTAAGCCTTTAGCTTATCCTATAGTTCCACATCCTGTTCTCTCCAGGTAAAGGTATTAGCTTTAAAATTTTGCCTATTAGGGCGGTATATAATTATAAAGAAGAATTAAAAGAGTATTTTAGCCTACTAGGCCTACTAACTAGTAAGCTGCTTTATTATTATAAAATACTTAAGGGCTTTATAATTAGTATAGACTTTAATCTAAGAGTCTGTGCTTATAGGCTCTGCGCGCTACTAGGATAACAATTATATAATAGCTAGTATTTCCTTATTATATACCTTATAGTTATACTTAGCTAAGGCTATTATCTTTAAGAAAAATATAATAGGGTACTACTCGCTATCTAGGTATAACTATAAGAGAACCCCCGCCACTACTCTATTAAAGGCATCTATTTCCAGCATTAATGTAAGGTCTAGGTTATAGTAATAGAGAATTAAGGAGGAGGTAAGTTAGTCCTTTAACTCCTTAAAAGCTTCTATATAATTATTATTAAAGATAAAAGGCGTATTACTCTTAATTAGGTATATAAGAGGCTTAGCTATAACCCTATAGTTATAGATAAACTAATAGTAGAAGTTACAGAAACTAAAAAAGGACTAAATGCCTTTTATAGTATAAGGGGGTTTCCAGTTATATATTGCCTTAACCTATTTAGGGTTAACTTTAATTCCTTTTATACTAATAATAAACCTAAGGTACTTTATTTGTTTTACTCCAAATTTATATTTCTTAATATTAACTTATAGAGGTGTATTCTATAGCCTCTCTAGGACCTTTTTAACGTAAACTTAGTGCTTAAGTTTATTATCTAAGTATATAAGAATGTTATCTAGGTATACTATGCAGAATTTATTAAGGTAGTTAAAAAGAATATTATTTATATATTGTTGGTACGTGGCTAGTCTATTTATTAGTCTAAAAGAAAGGACTTTATATTTATGGGAACTATAGTAGGTGCGGAATGTTGTTAGATTCTTTAATATAGGGTCTATCCTAATTTAGTAAAAAGCTTAGCGGACATTAAGCTTTATAAAGATTTTAGCTTAGCTTAAACATATAAGGGTCTTATTAATTAGGGGGAGAGAGTAATAATCTTTTTAAGTAATAGCGTTTAGTTTTTAATAGTTAATATAGAAGCGGAGGCCTTTATTAGGTTTCTTTATAAATAGAATAGGGAAAGTAAAAGGGGCCTAACTTAGTTTAATAAACCCCTTATAGAGGTTATTAATTAAGCACTACTTTATAGCTTTAGTTTTTTAGTGGTTTGCTAATAAAGGGAGCTATAGCCTAGAAACTTGTTGGCCTTTAATTAAAATCTTATAATTATAGATTTAGTAGAGAGGTAGTATATCTAAAGCTGCTTTTAAGAACGCGTCTCTATAGTCTAAGAGGTAAGTAGGGAGGAGGTGCTTAACTAGTTCTTCTTTCTTCTTATTAATAATCTAGTTAATTTTATATAAGCTAGTTATAAAGACTTTATTATCCGTCTAATATATATTAAAGTAAAAGCCTATAGCACTAATTGCCGCAATATCTACTATAGGGATATTATATAGTATAGGGGTGTCCATAGCCTTAGGGGCTTTTAGTATATTAGCGTTATCCTCACTCTCCTTAGCTCTTACTACATCTTCTAAAGGTTATCTTTTATCCCTTATATTGTTAATATAATATAAAATATGGCCTATGCGCGCGATTAAGAACATTAAAGTGCAAGTCTATAGTATTTCGCTTAAATGCTAAGGGCTCTCTATAAGTAGATCTATTAACGCAATTAGTAATTATAGAGCTAGTTATACAGTTAATTGGCCAATTATTGCAACGCTCTATAATTATAGGGTCTTAAATGCGAAGTAGAGATATTAATTTAGGTCCTACTAGGCGCAGGTATAGGCGTAAGTGTAGGCGCGGAGGCAGCTTAAAACTTTAGTAATACGGTAGAATAATTAACCGCCTAAGAATGCAGCTTATTAATTGGTATGCATAGGCTATAATTTATTAGACATAAACAATAATGTAAGGGATAACCCTTATATTGTTAATGTAATATAAAAAATGGCCTATGCGCGCGATTAAGAACATTAACAGGCTTGCGGAGGATAAATTATCCTATCCGGTCGGGCGGATAATAGTCCTATCTGAGGATAGCCCGGATATTGGATGGTATCCAGATAATATCTAGATATCCGCAAATTTTTAACTACAAACTAAACCTTTACCCCCTATTGTACGACGCTATAAATATGGCTAGTACTAGTAAAATTCACTCTAAAAACTTTAATGATAATAATTCCTTTAAAGTTCATACACTTTCTACTCTTTTAAGTAGCGTTAAGACCAAAGCTGATACTAGTTTAATCCCAACTACTTATATAACATAGACCTTGAGACAAGTCTCCTTAATTTATAAACATATTTATATGGTAATAAAGGAAGAAAAATCTCATACAAAGAAACGCTACTTTTGTAAATACTATCCTCCTTATAACCCGAAAGGACACCATTCCTTAACCGTTAGATTATAAGGCCATCTTAGAAAATATAATATTAAATAGAGTCTAGCAGAGAATTAGAAGCGTATAACAGTAAAAGATTAGGGGGAGAGAACTCTTTTGGAACTATATTAAAAGCTTCTAGTAAAAGGAGAAGTTTAAGGTCTTAAGGGCGAGGTTCTAAAGCGTACGGCATATTAAAATACCGTAAAGCAAGCACTTCTAGATCTAATTATTATACGACGGCTTCCCTTCTTATATATAGAATGGCTAGAGTTTTATGCTTTTATAAAGGCATTAAATTAAGAAGTACCCTTAATTATCCCTATATACCACTTAACAATTATAGCCTAGATTCTTAAACACTTTACCAAGAGTTAAGATACTATATAAAAAGTACTTTAATCTGCAAATATAAATATTTACCTTACTATGGACATCTAGACCTCTCTAAGTTATACCCTTCTTCTTAAAATCTGTGCTAGCTTTATTAATATCTAGGATAAATATTAGAACCCCTTAATTGCCCTTTATATAGTATCTAGTTAGAGTAGTACAGATTAATAGGAGGCGCTTTGTCCGGTTCTTATTAAGTATAGTATTAAAACAAAGATTGGAGCTCTTGTTGGCGATAATACCGGATTAAATAATGTTCTCTATTATACAATTGGCCAATAGCTTAGCCTTAAGTATAAAATTAACTGGATTATAATATATTAAAGAATTCGCTGTTAGGGGCACGTTATTAATCTTATTATTTAGGCCTTTCTATTCAGTTTAAAGAAGAATAAGCGGCTTATTAACTTGTATAATAAAAAGGATAAGGAATAGGATAAAGAAGAAGAAGAGGAAGAAAAAGATGTTGTATAATAAGCACCGCTGCTAGTTAAAATAAAAGATAAGAGAAAAAAAAAGGATAAAGAATTAGAGCCAGCATTAGACAAAAATTGTAGAAGAGGTAAAAATATTTAAAATATTATGGGGCCAATAGGAAAGCTTTATAACCATATTATTTATATCCGCAGCTTAGCTAACTATACAATATGGTTTATTAAACGTACGAGTAAAATGATTCCTCTTAATAATTGTATAAGGTAGAATAGCTGGTTTCTTATATTATATATAGCTCTAGAGAATAAGGTAAAGGCTAGGCTTTAGCTCTACGTGGAGTACTATAAGGACGATTTCTTAAAAGATAATATTCTCTTAATAAGCAAATGGATACATCTTTATACAATTTATAATTTCCTTTAATCTTTCCACAAAGTAACTCTATTTCTTTAAGGAGATTATATAACACTAGAGAGGGTTCTAGAATTAGTTAATATTTTTAAGGATATAATATAGACCATATTAGTATATTATATAATACTCTTAACGTTTTTTTAGCTAATTCTTTCCTACTAAGTAATAGCTACTAAGGCTAAGGACAAGTTTATAGCTCCTTAACTCTAACGTGCTAAGAAAAAGCTTGCAAAGTACATTAAGAAGCTAGATAATTCTCCCTACTATCTAGCGGCACGGGTTTTTAACCTAGAGTATTATACGGCTTTCTTAAAAGATCGGAATAATTATATTACCATTAAAGGAGAAAAGAAGCTCTTTAGCGTACAAAAGCTCTAGGAGAGATTCCGCGAGAAAGCAATCCTTTTAGGTTTAACTATATTGTACGCAACTAAGAAAACTTAAAAGTCGTCTTTAAAGTCTAAAGAAAACCTCTCTGCCTGCCATAAGGCTTATCTTCAGCATTATTTAAAGTATACTCGTCCATAGAGTCTAGATAAGTTTAATAGCTACATTAATAAGAATCCAATTCCGCTTAATAGCCGTACAACAACTATTTAATGGTGGAATTAGCCTCTTTAGCATACAAGATTTCCACAACTCTCACAGCTTGCAATTGAAGTTCTCTTAATACCTAGAATAAGCGATAAGCCAGAGAGAGTATTTTTAGGTTCTTGACGTCGCGTTCTATGGGATTGTACGAGAACTACTTTACAAATACTTAAGGAATTAGAGTGCGTAAAGGACTGGGCAGCTTATAAGATTCTAAGTATTCTTTTATAGTTTTTTTTATTATATAGTAGCTAGAGAGTTATATAAAGGAAGGCATATATTATATAACACTAAGCACTAAAGGGTGTGAGATATATAAATAGAATAATCTTAGGCAAAAGGTAACCACTAAAGGCGCGTAGGTAGCGTAGGTAAATATATACTAACTTTAAACTAAATAGATTATAAGTTTCAATCCTACCAACGTCGTCCTTTATTAAGAATTGGGAAATACAATTGTCTGGTATACTTCTCGTCCCGTTATACAAGAGATTCTCTAGTAACATTACCATACTATAAGTAACTCTCCTCTCCATATAACATACCTATATAACTAACTACTTCTAGAATAAGCAGAAGAGGATGGAAGCTTTACCAGCAATTAATATAGAGGCTTGAGTAGGGGGGGGTATTAGAGAGGCAGGTGTAGACAGGGAGGCCCTTATATATAAATGCAATTCTAATTTAAAGCCGTGGATCTCTAAATACAATTATAAGTAACCTATATTACCTATATAAAGCAGAGAGCTAATTAATGCTAGCCCTATAAGGCTTGTACGGCGACTCCACATTATCTAGTAGGCCCTTGCCCCTTTACTAAGTGTCGGAGTCTCCCAGGGTTCTGTGGTGGGTGCTGTGGAAATTACAAGTAGCGAGATTATGGGGGTCAATATTTATTATACGATAAAAATTCTTAGCCTATAGCGGCGGCAGCAGGAGCACTAGAGGGTGAGGATCGGATTATGGAACTAGAGGATAACGAGGAATAGATAAAAGTTACTAAAAACCGCTAGGTCTTCTCTCTTTTTTCCTATTTTTATTTTATTTTATAGTATTTTATATAAAGAGAAGTATAAATAAAAAGGTAGAAAGGAGATATCTAATTAGTAGGAAAGCTAAAGGTATTTGCTAGAGCTTTGTGTAGAGCTTTATGCGGAGCCTCCGCAGAGCTTCGTGCAGAGCCTCCGCAGAGCTTTGTGTAGAGCTTTTGCTAAGCTTTGGTAGAGCTCCGTGCGGGGCTCCCCTTAAGCCTTATTCCGCAGAGCTCTTATAAGCTTTACATCTATGTAATATTACTTATCCTTAAGATATTTAGATAAAAGTGGTACCATTTTAAAGCGCTTCGCAAGCTCTATAAATCTATATTAATAGAAAATTTATTTATTTAATATTGGGGGGTATATTATAAGTGTAAGTATATTAAGGGGATTTTGCCAAGACTATCCGGAGACTATCCAGATAGTCTCCAGATATTATTAGCTAATAGGTCTATTATCCAAGAGGCCTATCCGGCCCTATCCTCCGCAAGTCTGAACATTAAAGCACGAGCCTATAGTATTTCGCTTAAATGCTAAGGGCTCTCTATAAGTAGATCTGTTAATATAATTAGCAATTATAGAGCTGGTTATAGAGTTAATTGGCTAACTATTATATCGCTTTATAATTATAGGGTCTTAGATGCAAAGTAGAGGTATTAATTTAGGTCCTACTAAGCGCGGGTATAGGCGTAGGCGTAGGAGCGGGGGTAGTTTAAAACTTTAGTAATATAGTAGAACAATTAACCGCCTAGAAATGCAGCTTATTAATTGGCATATACGGGCCACGATTTATTAGACGTAAACAACAATGTAAGGGTTATTCCTTATATTGTTGTTTACGTCTAATAAATTATAGCCCGTATATACTAATTAATAAGCTATATTCCTAGGCGGTTAATTATTCTACTATATTACCAAAGTTTTAAGCTGCCTCTGTGCCTATACCTGTGCCTATACCCGCGCCCAATAGGACCTAAATTAATACCTCTACTTTGCATCTAAGACCCTATAATTATAAAGCGATATAATAGTTAGCCAATTAACTCTATAACCAGCTCTATAATTGCTAATTATATTAACAGATCTACTTGTAGAGAGCCTTTAGTATTTAAGTAAAATACTATAGGCTTGTACTTTAATGTTCTTAATCGCGCATATGGGTTATATTTTATATCACACTAACAATATAAGGGATATCCTATTAATATGTCCTCTTCTATATTAGCTAGATCTCCATAATTTAGAGGTTGTCTATATTACTATCTATTCTACTTTAAGTACTGCGGAAGTACTTAGATAAACACCATAGTAAAGAATTTATTAGAGCAAGCTCTTTATCTATAGCTATATCTATAATCTTTGTTAAGAAACCTAGCAGCAGTTTGCGCTTTTATATAGACTACTAAGCTCTTAACGCTATTACTATTAAGAATTGGTACCTACTCCTATTAATTTAAGAGATATTTAACTAATTAAGTAAGGCTTACTACTATATAAAACTCAACCATATCTATATATTTAACCGCCTCTATATTATAAAAGGAGATAAATAGCTTACTGCATTCCGTACTAGATACGGACTATTTAAATACTTAGTGACGCCATTTGGCCTCGTAAATGCCCTAAGTTTATTCTAACACTTTATAAATAATACCCTACAACCTTACCTAGATATTTTCTGTACTGCGTATATTAATAATATCCTAGTAACGTGTTTTACCACCGAGCGCATCACTTTAAAGAACACCAAAAAGCTTAAATTTTAATCTTAAATATCCCAACCACTACTTAATAATATTTTCCAAAAAAAAATTAAATATAAGTTTTTAAATACATATTTTAGTGTATATTATAATATAGAGTTTAGCGGCTAAAAATAGAGATATTTCTAAATATCTTAACAACTACTAGACTATAAGCTTTTATATTATAATAGGCACTATAATAGGCATATGAAAGCCTATATTTAAATTTTTAGAAAATATTATTAAGTAGTGGTTGAGATACTTAAGATTAAAATTTAGGCTTTTTGGTGTTCTTTAAAGTGATACGCTCGGTAGTGTAATGCGCTTGGTGGTGAAACACGTTATATAGTAATAGGCTAGCTAAATATAAGAAATAAATTGACTTTATCCTAAAAGCCTTACGTGGAGCTAGCCTATAATTAAATATAGATAAATATAAGTTTTATAAAATAGAAGTTCTATACCTCGGACTTATTATTTCTATAGATAGCATATAAATAGACCTAAAGAAGATCGAAGTAATTATAAACTAGTAAGAACCTAAGAACGTTAAGGACGTAAGAGCTTTTATAGAATTTGCTAACTTTTACTAACAGTTTATTAATAACATCTCCGCCCTAGTTTTACCCCTTATAGCTCTAACCTAAAAGGATAAAGCCTTTATCTTTAATAAGAAATATAAAAAGGCCTTTATCTACCTAAAGGTTATATTTACTACTACACCTATACTCTAACACTTTAACCTAAACTAAAAGAGTATTATAGAAGCTAACTTATCTAACTATGTCACTAGAGGTATTCTATCTTAGTATAATAAGGAAGGAGTACTGTACCCTATAGTATACTTCTTAAAATAACTAAATCTAGCTAAATATAACTACAAGATCTATAATAAGCAATTATTAGCTATTATTAGATATTTTAAATAATAGCGACCTAAACTAGAAGGCGCTGGATTTCTAATTAAGGTCCTTAGTAACTATACGAATCTATAGTACTTTACAACTATAAAATAGCTAAGTTATTATTAACCCCGTTAGTAAAAATATCTATCTTGTTTCTAATTCTTAATTATATACTACCTAGGCGTTTAAAGTTAAAAACCTAATATTCTAATCTAACGTTTATAAGATATACTAGTATAGAAAGAAGCGCGTACTACTATAATTAAACCCTACTTCACCCTAAGCTATTTAACCCTCCTATTAAAGATGTTATAATATATATCCTTAAAATAACTAATTAATTAATTAAATAGATAATAGTTAATAAATACCTAAATAATAAGTTTATCTAAGAGACGCTTAAACTAATCTAAGGTGGCATTAGACGCTCTAAAAGGATTTCTTTAAGTAAATACGAAGCTTATAGAGACTACTTATACTACAGAAACCGTCTAGTTATACCCAACCATAATAAGCTTAAGCTTAAGCTCCTTAAATATATATACAACCTATTAGTAACCGGTTACCCAGGCTAAGGAAAAACCCTAGAACTGCTCTAATAAGAATATTACTAGCTAAATATGCATAATATAATATAAAGGTATGTCTCTAGCTAATATACCTACTAAAAAGCCAAAGCTTCGCATAAGATATATAATGGCTTTTTAAAGCTACTACCTACGAAGATAAAAGGATATCTTAATTAACTTTATTATTAAGCTCCCCATAAGTAAAGGCTGTATAAATATTATAGTAGTTATAGACTAACTATTCAAGATAAACACTTAATTGCCTACCCTGATATATTAGCGCCTACTATTGCCTAACTATTCCTGGACTATATATAGAAACTTTATAAACTCCCTAAAATAATTATCTCTAATAAAGGCAACTAGTTTATCTTTATATTTTAGAAAAAACTAACTACCTAACTCTATATTAAAGCACTATTATCTATAGTATACCACTTAGAAATAGATAGTTAAATAGAATATATAAATATTATAATAGAATAGTATATTTGGATATACATGTTATATTTATAGGACGACTAGATAGACTGGCTTATATTTACTAAGTTTACTATAAATAACTCCGTTTTAGAAACTATAAAGGTCTTCCTATTCCTAGCCAACTATAGCTAGCACCCGCAAATGGGTTTAAAACCCTTTAGTAATATTCCTTACCTAGCTTATTACGCCTTATAAGTTATAAAAGTAAACAAATTTATAAAGAAGACAGAAGAACTATAAGGGTTCCTTACTAATAAAATAATATAGGCCCAATCTATCTATAAAGCCGTAGTAAATAAAAATTAAACCCTAGTACCAGCCTACTAAATTAATAATTTTGTCTGGCTAAATATAAGAAATCTAAATATAAAACAACTTACTAAGAAACTTAATTAGAAGAACGCCGGCCTTTATAAAGTTAAAAAGGTTGTCTTTCCTTATGCCTACTAACTAAAGCTCCCTAATATAGTTAAAATCTACCCCATATTCTATACGTCAGTCCTCTACCCTATTACCTCTATATTGGATACCCTACCTAAATAGATCTAGGTCCTCCCCTACTAGTTAAAGTGGATAGTAAGGATAAGTACTTTATTAAAAGAGTTAATAATATTAAGTATAATAAACGGAAATATAAATATATTTACTTTATAAAATGGAGAGGCTTTACTAAGCCTGTATAGGAACCCGTTAACTCTATAGGACTTATATAAGCCATAAAAGACTTTTATAAACTCTACCTAGAACTACTACAGCCCTATCTTGCAGAAGCTTAAGTTTAAAGGGTGGGTACTATTATGGGATACCTCTATAATACCTTATATATGTTTACCTATTTCCACTAATATAGTAAGAGGAGACTGACTACGAAACGATAATCTAATAGCAATCTACCGCATTCTACTATATTCTGCTAAGTCTATTAAATCCTGCTAAGTTCTGCTAGGACTGCTACTCAAATCCTATTCTACTCTGTATATATATTAACCAAGTAACCAAATTCACGATATATACCCTTTCTCCCCATTTCCTTACCTTCTCTTCTTACGCAACGTCTTAACTTTATTACGCAGTTTATATACATAGCTTATTAATATCTACTTCGCTATATATTATCACCGCTTATGCTCACTCCGTAATATATAGATAATTAAACAGCATTACTAGAAAGGATAGGTATTCTTTACCCTTAATTAGTAAGATCTAAAATATAATTAGTAATACGCAAATCTTTACCAAGATAGATTTAAGATAGGTATACTATTAGATTAAGATTAAGGAAGGCGATAAATAGAAGGCAGCCTTTAGGTTAAAGAAAGGACTATATAAGCTATTAGTTATGCAATTTAGGCTTATAAACATACTAGTAATATTCTAAAAGTAAATTAATAGAGTGTTAGGAGAACACCTTAATAAGTTTATTATAGCATACCTTGACAATATTATTATCTACTTAATAAGTAAAGAGGAACATAGAGAATACGTTAAGTAGGTCTTAAAAAAACTATAAGAAGAAAAGATGCTAGTAGTAATTAATAAATGCGAGTTATTTACCAGGAAGACTAATTTTATTAAATTTATTATTAAACCAGGCAAGATCCGTATAGATCCAAAGAAAGTTAAAGCTATAGTAAGTTGGCAAGAACTAAAGAACGTTATATAGTTAAGGTCGTTTTTAGGGGTTTATAACTACTATAGGAGGTTTATTATATAGTAGTTAAAGAATATTAAACCGGTTATAAGGCTTATAAAGAAGGAGGAACTATAGATATAGGGTAATAAGTAAAGAAAGTTATTTAAAGAACTTAAGAAGTTATTTACTTAGGATCCAATCCTTAAGATCTATTAATTAAAGTTAGACACGGTTATAGAAATAGATATATTAGACTTTATGCTAGGAGCATATTTTCTATAGAAGTATTAGGATATATAGCATCTAGTAGTATACTATAGTTAAAAAATAACATTACTGGAACTAAACTATAATATCTATAACAAGGAGTTGTTAGGTATAGTTATAGTATATAAAAAGTAAAGAGGATTCTTATAAGGAATAGAGAAACTATTTATAGTTAAAATAGACTATAAGAACCTAACGGGGTTCCTAATAATAAAGAAACTTAACTGTAGACAAGTTAAATAGTCTAAAATACTTATAGAACATTACTTTAAAATTTAGTATACTAAGGATACTAAAAATACAAGAGTAAACGTACTTAGTAGGAAGGCAGAGCTATAAAACAATAAAAAATATTAGGCGCTATATTACGCAAGGACAAAGATAGATTAATTAGGTATAATTACTCAAAAATAGCAGCTATAACTAAAGAGAAAATCTATAAAACGCTAGAAAGTAAGTGGTTATAAAGAATCCAGAAAGTATAAAAAGAGGATCTAGGATATAAGGACTATATTAATAGAGAGGTAATATATATTCCAAAGTTAATAGCAAAGGAGTTTATTAAGGAATTCTATAAGGAAATAACTTAGGGATATAACAGAGCTATAGGCTTAGCATTAAGACTTTAAAAGGAATATATTATTAACAAAATTTAGGGTTTAGCGAGATAAACCATTAAAGAATATCTAGATTACTAAAGAAATAAACTAATAAGGTATAAGCCGTATAGAGGGCTATAACCTGTTAAAATACTATAAAGACTATAGGAGGTTATAATATAGGACTTTATTATTAAGTTACTAAAGTTAAAGGACCCTATTACTAAATAGGATTATAATATAATCCTTATAATAGTAGACAAGTTAACTGTTGGTAATAAAGGCAAGTGGTCACCATATAAGGCATATTGCCGTCACGTGTGGCAAGTTGCCGTTACGTGCGGCAAGTTGCCGTCACGTGTCGCCGCGGCACTAGCGTGGCGAGGAGCCTTAAGCTCCTCGCTCTCCCTTAAGAATTAAGAAAAGAAGAACAACTATCATACTATCTACAAACTGTAGCTACGTGATATCGCCTTGTGTAACCAACACTGATTAGTGGTTAACTTCACTATTATACTACAGAGCAGCTAGGTATTCCACTAAGAAGAGATAAGCCACTATACCAGTGCTACTCGTGCTAAAGGGAGCTGTCTTTTGAGGTTAGAACTGGTTCTAAACCTTAAATAGAACTTTTCCACAAATCTAAGGATTTAAAGGCTAGAACTGGTCCTAAGCCTTTCTAAGATTATAGATTCTTGCGTTTATTACACAGAATAATACGCTTTATAAGTCTTTGCGATTTAAGGCCAGAACTAGTCCTAAGCCCTATAATTGCAAATATACATTATGAACGCGTACTAAACGACAATCCCTACGCCAATAACATTTCCCTCCCTCTAAAAATATGGCTACGCCTATTTTAAACAACTGGGAAGACTCCTTACTACTAGGGGTAGCTTTATACGCGAAACTCATTAATAAAAATTAGGATAAATTTACCTTTAATATAATAACTTGTACCGTAAAATAAGTTAATAGCTTTCTCCTACACCGTATTATGTTCTACTAAAGTAGACACTACGCCGATTTACAGCTGTGGGAATATTTTAGGGAATATTTTATAGGATGGACCGCTAACACCTAAGCACTTGGTAATGTTGATATTGTTTAGGATTTTTAAGACTTCCTCTATAGGAACGGGGTATACGTTGCTAAGAATAGTAACCCAATTGCTAGCAATATTTAGGCCGTTATTACTAGTACAGAAGAACTAGTATAGACGGAAGCTGAGATTATATATTAACTACGGAAACCTAGAACCAACCTATATTCTTTAGAAGGCAACTTTAATTTGGAATAAAACCCCTAGAACGCTACTCTCCCACCTAGAGGTGCTCTCCCACCTAGAGGTGCTCTCCCACCTAGAGGTGCTCTCCTACCTAGAGATACTCTTCCTCTACCTCCGCTGCCTTTAGCTTCTCTACTCTAGCCAACCGGTAACCCTTTACTACGAGAAGTTACAAATCTGATAAAGGTATATTTAGACAAAGAGAAGAAGTTTGGAGGAGAATTATATAATATGCTTAGAGCAAAACTACAGGTCTTTTATAACTGTTGCAATAAGGTTGGAATTTAATGCTATTAGTACCACCACGCTTTCTCCATTATATTAAAGGAATGGGCAGTGACATTTTATTACAACCATATTGTGGGTAGAAACTATAGCTTTAATATAATACTTTAGCTTACTAGAGCCTACTTTAAGACCAATAAGAATCGCCAGCTTTATATATCTAAATGGCGGGAGACTATATTCTAAAGAGTTATTGCTTTTAACTTAATAAAGACTTATTTAGAGTGCCTTTAACTACTCTTTAATAAACTCTAGAAAATCCAACATGGTCTTACTAAAACTTACCAAAATAAGAACAGCCTAAGGGACCAGGTTATTTTAGTATGCTATAGCGTTCCTAAGTGCAACTTAGCGCTATATAAACCTACGGATACGTTTAAAGGAGTATATGCTGAGCTACGCTCCGCTATAGGTACTATAATGCGAATATAAGAATCTTAACAGTTCTATACCAAAAACCCTATATAACTAAGTATTCCCGACTAATATGATTATAACTGGACTAACCATATATATAGTGGCCGTGGTAGGGAATACGGCAAAGGGTATAATTAACATTAACTATAAGGCAATTATAGAGATCCTTATGGAGGTTTATTTTAAAGTAATCGCTAAAAGAAGTGCTACGTTTATAAGAAGCTAAATTGCTAGTTAATTAGATACTCCCTTAATAAGCGAAAAGAGGCATATAATAAGTTCCGCCAGAGTACAAGAAACGTTGGAAATTATAAGGTTACTATAGCCTACTTCTAAAGCTTCCTGGTCTAATATAAAGGCGTAGAAGATCTTAAGGGTAAGGTTAATAAGACTAAATAGCTCCTTATAGATATGGAAATTAAGGACTACTCTCCTAACTAATACTTTACTGAGTATGGTGAGGTAGATGGTACACAAACTATTACTGTTCTTAATGACCAATCTACGCTCTATTCTATTACAAAGTCAGATATCTTTAATAAGCTAAAGGAGAGCTCCGCGTTCTCCTTTAATAATAGATACTTAGCAAACATCTTCTATAGTATTATGCTAGATACTAGAGCCGTAGGAGTATCTATAGTAGGAGAACCTTAAGTTTGAGCCCTTTAACAGCTTAATAGCTCTATTTAGATTAACCATTTAATGGTAAGCCAACACACAATTTGTTTTGGCAAGGGTACTATAACCTCTTTTAGCACAATTAGGGTCTAAACCCCCTTAGGGTATATTACCTTCCATATTGTTCCTATAAACACTCTGTTTCTATTTTGCATTAAAGATATAGATAAATTAGGCGTTAGGCTTAATAACCTTAAGAATATACTTATTTAGGGAGACAATTAGGTACCTGTTATGCGCAAGTAGGGTTACCCCTAGTTGCTCCTTTATTAACTAGAAAAGAGTGTTGCTTAGAGCCACTTAACTAAGTTAGAATTACGCCAACTGCACTATTGTTTTAGCTACCTATCCGTTTACTAATTGCTTAAGGTTCTTTAGCGAGTAGGCCATGAAGTTAAGGTTAAGGCAATTAAGCACCTTATAAAGTACTGCTATTACTACCAAATAAACTAGAAGTCCCCTGGCCGATTTAAGTTTACCCTTAAAGATAACTACGACTTTAACTTCTATATTATTGTTAATATTATGTATTTTAGCGGTAAGCTAGTACTCTAAGTTATTAACTTCTTAACCTCCTTCTAAGCCGCACATTTCTTAAAGGATATGTCAGCTAGGAACGCATGGGATACCCTTTAATTATGCTAGATTAATATCTACCTAGGACCTCCTAATTAAATCGTCTATAATATAGGAAAGAACTTCTTATCTATAGAGTTTTAATAATAGATAAAGGCAATGGCAATTAAGGTTAAGGAAGTCCCTGTTAAGGCATATAATAGTATTGGAAAAGTGGAGTAATATTACGCGCTATTACGCCGCGTATATAAGATTATCTCTTTAGAACTAGAGGACGCTAGCGAAGAACTTACCTTATAAATAGCTGTTAAAGCCATTAATGATTCCGCTAGCCCAGATAGACTTATACCCACATTGCTAGTCTTTGGCGCCTACCCTTAAATGACTAACGATTCTCCAATATCTTCTTCTGTTATGTAATGAGCTGAGGCTATTCGCAAGGCAATAAAGAAGGTGCGACGTCTTTATGCTATATGCCAGGTCAACAACGCACTAGGAATAAGAAATGGCCTAAATATCTTAATTATACTTAATCTGCCACTCCAGTCTAAGGTACGCGTATGGCGTAAAAAGGGAGGGTAGTTAGGCCCATATTAACTTATTGCAATTAATAGTTAAACTTGCACTATTTAGATGCCTTATAGACCCACTTAATTCCGTTTAACTGTTATTAAGCCTTACTACAAAGATAACAGTTCCAAGCCTTTATAGGATGCTATAGAAAACGCCCTAAAAGAGAACCATGATTAATATGCTCTAGAAGGCGACCATAATCCTAATATAATTATAGTAGATATGCCGTAACTACGATGCGGTAGAGGTTGCCTAAAGGGATCACGAAATTACTAATATCTTATTAATTTCAAAGAGCAATTTGTTGCTGCTATTAAGAATAAAGTTAAGCTATTAATGGCCTTTATAATAGCTAAGGAGAAGGCTAACTTTGAACTCGCAAAATAGCTCTAAAAGGAAGGTTATATTATAACTTTAGGAGCTCCTTTCTAAGTATCCAATAAGTAGGAGATCGATAGTCTTATTATAAGAGGAGTTTTTAAATTTAAGAAGTATAACCCTACTAAGTTTAATAGAGTTCGTATTTTTAAGTTAAGAATAGTTAATGAGATTAAGGGCAAAGCTACTAACGCCCTATTTAAGAAATTAAGGCTTGTTATCCAAGGTTATAACGATAATAGTAAGGAGGTGATTCTTATATAATCTCCTATAATTTAACGAGCTAGTTAGCGAGTTATTATTACGCTAGCTCCCTCCTTAATAAAGAATAGAATGGCGGTTTATTTGCGAGATATTACTTAAGCCTACACTTAATTAGAGACGCCCCTTTAGCGCTTAATACTGGCATACCTTTTGGAGCAAATTCGCCACCAGTATCCTAAAGATATAATTATGGTTGTGCTTAAGCCATTATATAGAATTGCAGAGGTAGGAACTCACTGGTAGGCTACCTATAGTAAGCACCATAAAGAGAAGCTTTTAATAACTACTTTTATATTTAATCCCTGCCTTCTTATTATAACCACGGGAACCCTATTTGGAATTATTAGTATGCAAACTAATGATATAATTATCTTGGGAGACGACCAATTCTTAGCTCTTAAAGAGGATGAGCTAGTAAAGGCAAATCTTATGGCAAAGCTAAAGGAAAAGCTTAATTTAATAATACTATTACTTTTTAATGGATGCATCCTCTCCCTAAATAAGGATTCTATTGCTTTGCGCTAGAAGGGTTAAGGTAAGAAGATTAACGTTATTAACATTAATTCCCTAAAGCAAGGATATATAGAGTAACGCGCTTGCGGAGCTTATATTACTTCTATTTATTAACCTAAGGCTTCGTTTAATCTCTCTGTTGCCGCCTAACACTAGGAACCAACTAAGGATGACGTTCTTGCCCTAAATAAACGTCTTTCCTGGCAAATAAACCATCTTAATTGGGGACTACTCTATGTGCCTATTAATCTTCCTACCGCTAAGCTCTTTGTATTTGTTAATAGATCGTTTATAAACAACAAAGATTTTAGCTCCTAGTTAGGATATAAGATTATTATTACAAACAAATTTACTAAAGAGAATGACTTTATAATCTATAGCAATCTTATCTATTGGAGCTTAACTAAGAGCAAGCGCGTCACCCGAAGTGTTTTGGCATCAGAGATATATGGAATAGTTGGCGGAGTTAATATAGTAATTGCAATTAGAACTACCCTAAAGATAATTATAGATTAACTCGAAGTTCCTGTTATCCCTACAATTATGTGCACCGACTTATATTCCCTCTATAAGTGTTTAGTCAAGCTTGGTACCACAAAAAAGAAGCGCCTTATAATTAATATTATAGCACTTTAGCAATCCTACAAGCGTTAAGAACTCTTTAAGATTTAATGGATTAATGGCCAAGATAACCTAGCAGATATAATAACAAAGGCGAACCCAAATAAGGCACTAGAGACGTTTGTTAACACAAATACTCTACGTGTATAAGTTAAAGGTTAGGTTAAAAGGGAGTCCCCAGAAATTTCTTAGTTATGTAAGGTCTTAAGATGTCCAGGAACTTTAACCAGCAGTTAAAGTTGTCTAATTGGTTAGATTCTCTTGCCAAGACTTTTTTAGAGGGGGGAGCATAATATTTTGTAGACCCTAACTTAACCTAGCTAATTAGGATTTTCTATCCCTAGGATGGAAAATTGCTATTGGCTCGCTTACCGCTAGCGCCTTGGCGGCCCTACTAATAAGATACCTACCCACAACTTATAAGCAAGAAAGCACCACGTGCTAAGAGGCAAATTTTGGGACAGCAAGACTTATATTGCAATGGCAATAGTAAGTAAGGAGGATTGATTTTGTTCCGCTAGTTAAGCGGTATATATATATAGATGGCAACCACAAAAGAAGAGTTGCCAGTGTTGGGAATAAAGGCAAGTGGTTACCATATAAGGCATATTGCCGTCACGTGTGGCAAGTTGCCGTCACGTGTCGCCGCGGCACTAGCGTGGCGAGGAGCCTTAAGCTCCTCGCTCTCCCTTAAGAATTAAGAAAAGAAGAACAACCATCATACTATCTACGAACCGTAGCTACGTGATATCACCTTGTGTAACCAACATTAACTAAGTAGGGCTACTTTATAGCATATATAAAAGAAATCTCAGTAGAGGATATAGCTAAAATCTATATTAAAGAAGTATTCGTAAGACATAAAGCACTAATAAAAATTATATTAGATAGAGATCCGAGATATATAGTAGTATTTTAGGAGGTATTCTTAGCGGAATAAGGGGTTTACACAGTAATATTGATAGCATATTACCTATAGATAGACAGTTAAACGGAGACTAAACTAAATATTATAATAGTACTTAAAGCATTATATTAATTATGCATAAAATAATTAGATATTATTATTACTAGGTATATAGTTTATATATAGTACAATACTATAAAAAGGGATAGGCATATTATCCTTTAAGGCGAATTACGGATATAAGCTAAAAATATCGCTATCGCTATAATAAGTAAAGAAATTATGTAGTATAGCTAAGGAAAGAATAGAAACCCTAATAAATCTTTATATATACCTTAAAGAAATAGCTAAACTAGTATAGACAAGAATAAAAAGGTACTATAATGCTAAGAAATCTAAAGGACCAGATCTTAAGAAGGGGGATAAAGTATAGCTACTATATAAATTTTTTAAGAGTTAACGAAGTAAAAGGTTAGATTATAATTAGATTAGGACCATTTATAATTAAAGTAAGGATCTTAAAAGTTATATATAGACTTAACTTACTAGAGAAAATAAAGATCTACCCTATACAGTATATTATAATACTAGAGCTAGTATACGGGAATATTAAGCTACTAGTTTATAAGGTAGATATGTATAGAGGATAAGAAAAAAAAAATAGGAAGTTTTAAAGATTATTAGTTATAAGGATATTAATAACAAAATATAGTATAAGGTTAAGTAGATAGGCTATAAAGAGACTAACTAGAAGCCACTAAATAACCTATAAAATGCTATAAAAAAGGTATAGGAGTATTAAAGGAAGTTAGGGTAGGCAGTATTAATAAAGAAGGATTACTAAAGAGTAAGTTACCTAAGGGGGACCTAAAAGGATTAACTGCTAAGGTATTTAGAGTTGTTCCCCTCTCTAGTTAAGACAGATCCTTTTTAGCCTCCTCTTATTTAAGTTTAAAGAGACCCTATTAAATAAGTTTCTACTCTTTTAAACAACCCTTTTTATGAACCTTCTTAAGATAGATTAACTAAGTGTAAGCATTTGTATAAGCTTTACGAATCCAGTTTTCTTTAGCCAGAATTTGGTCCTCTTAGGCGCGAAGACAATAAATCTCTACTAAAGTACCTAAGAGTTTACTATTAAGATAAGAGGCCTTAGATTAAATATAAGACCCTATAATAGATTTAGTAAGGCACTAGACGCCTATAAAGAATAACAAGACGTATATACTTAGCGTTAGAGATAGATTAAACGTTGCAGGACAACCACACGTTTAATTTTATATACTTAGCATAGGAGAAAGGCTAGGCGCTAAGTAGGGTTGTAATAGTAATATAAACTAACTTCTTCTTAACGCAGTAAGTATAGGAGTGTATAATCTTACCTAATAATAGTATTAGTGTAACTATATAAGCATAATAAACAGTAGAAGAAGTAGAACGCTGTGGCGGCATAATAAGCTAATAGGAAGGTTACTAAATTAAAGATGGGAATACTATACCTCTAGTAAACAACTTAGAGATATAAAATATCTTTAAGGACGAAAATAAAGAGGAGGCGGATAGTATTACGGACCTTATACTAGCAGTAGTATGGCTACTAAGAAAGAATATAAATAGACTAGTGGTAGAAGCGCGGGAGACGCTAGAATTAGTTAAATTATAGAATAAGGGGTAACTAAGTCATATAACGAGTTATAGGATATAATCTATATAATCTATAATAGAGTAGATAAAATAGATAAAGTAATAGAGCAATAACTTTTATAGGAGTTATATTATGTATTTAAAGGACTATAGTCCCTACCTAGATAGTTCCTTTCTTTATAATAAATCTTAGAATATAATTAGAGTTAATCTATCAGGTAACTACTCCACTAATTATTATTACATTGTTAACTTCTTATTTATCTATATACCTGGCCTATTAATAAGTCTACCCAGTGTGTCCAACAGTCAGCTTAGCTGCGATCTCGAGAAAAATAGCTGACTGACTGCGTCAATTAGATCGCTCGCTGTCCGCTAACTGTTGAATAACGTACGCTGACTGTCAAGTTGTCAGCTAGCTATCCCAATTAGGAAATTTGTATAGAATTTATGGTGTTTCATTTCGGATTTTTGGTAGCACCTCTCTATGTACAAATATGAACATTACCCAATTAAAATCTAGCCCTAATTCACCCAATATAGTATTTAAATATAGCTAAACTCGTCCTGCACCCGCAGAGGCTTAAAAGGTAGATAGAATAGTTGGTGGTGAGGGCTCCGGAGGCTCTATTTCTATGTCAGATTTGATTAAATACGAAGCTCTATTGAATCTACCTTACCAAGCTGGCTTTTCCGCCTCTGTAGTTGGCTTATAGCCAGTAAGATTAACATTTAAGCTCATCAACCAGGCTTGAATATAGCCAGCTGCCCAGAATGACTGGCGTTTATAACCGCTAGCGGAAGTAGAAGCTTCTACAGCCGGTTGTTATATTCTACTACTGTAACTTTTGGGGTTAATAATAAGGTCATGCTTTAATTTTAAATGGCCGTTAATATGATCGTTGCCGTTAATTGTAAGTAAAGCATCTGGTCTTTGAGCCAGATGGCAGAGCTTACATAGCCAGAGCCTCTTTTTGCCTAAAGGACCGTCCTAAAAAAGGTCCGCCCTATACTTCTATATTGGTGATACAGGAGCTTTACTTAATAGCAACCGCTTATTGGTAACTCGGTATCCGTATTTGCCAGTAAGCTTGCTATATTGTTAGGTAGAGATTGTCCCAATTAATAGGAAAGATATAGCCGTAGTTCTGATTAGCTGGAGGAGGCTCTCGCGATACAGAATCATCTTGATCGCCCGATTCGGTATTATCGTCAATTGGAAGAGGGAGGAAGCAGTTAATCCACAAACCCTATATAGTGTTAAAGGAGTTAAGTGACGCGTAGATGGTGGATTTAATGAGGAAGAAGTAGAGGAAGAAGCAGAGGAAGAAGCCCTACTGCCTGGCTGACGCGTGAAATATAATGTACGTTGCATTTTGCATAGGTGATAAAATGGTAAATTTTGGCATAGGAGAACGGAGATATTGGGGAAAATGCTTTATTTACTATGGTTAAGCGAGAGATTCCCATGGGTTTCTTATTGCTTGGCGTACAATCTCAGTTGAAGATTTGAATATCCTTAACTTCTACTAAAAGCTTTAACTTACCACCAAATCTCACCACTAAGGCAGTGAGCTGCCAGCTAGCTGCAGTCTTATAGCTGACTGACTGTCACGACTCTATAAGCTCGCTGACTGCTTACGTTATCAGCCTCTTGGCAGCGACGCTGGCAGCGACGCTGACTCTTGGACATACTATCTACCATAGTATTTCCTATAAGGCTTTATTATGTAGAATTTCCTAAAAAAAAGTTAGTTTTATAAAAATATATAACAAATAAGCTAGATTTCTTACCCTTTAAAGGCCCTTTTTTATATACTAAGCTTAAAATAGATTTCTAGGTAAAATAAGAAATTAAATTAAAATTAAATTTTTTTTAATAATATACTTTGTAATTATAGCCATAAGGAAGTTTATTAACTGCCTTAGTGCCATTAATTTTACTATTAGTAGGTAGTTTCTAAAAAAAATTAAATTGGTTATTTCTTATCTAAAAAATAGTAAAACTTACTATATTTTAAATGCGGTAAATATAGTATCTAGAATCTATGTCTTTATATCCCTAGAAACTAGCCCTAAAATATTAAAAAAACCAAGAAAAAATATGATATTTCTTACCTTAACTTCTCCTTAAGGTCTTTATCTTATTTCTTCTAAATAAAAATAATATATTTTTAGAGCTATTTTAAAAAAAAAATACCTTTAACGGCTTTCCTAATGACTATCTTTTCTAATATACTACCTTTTTAGTAGTAGTAAGGGCAGTAATACTGGCAGATCTAATATCTAAAATTTAAAATAATTCTTAGAAAATAATAAGAAAATAATAAAAAGGAAATAGATAAAATTATAAATTAATATAATAAGAGGCTGTATATTAAATAATTCTTTCTAAAAAGAAAGAAAGCCTAAAATATCAGAAAATCCAATAATTAAGTAATTACTATAGTAAAAAATTAAGAAAAAAATTTCCTAAAAATTTAAATTGTTAATTTAAAACTAATATTTTAAAATTAACGTGGCACACGGGGTTTTGCACAAGTCCTGAGATGCCTCAGAAGTAGCCGTGCACGCTATCGGGTCGTGCACGACCCAACAGCTACTTCTAAGGCATTTCGGTAGTATTTTGGTGTTCCTCCACATTAGGAAGGCGGTCTACTAGCTCGAGTAAAACTCAGGGCTCTGTCACGGAGTAGGCACGAGCCGGGATACAATGCACTAAACGAGGTAGTAATTGAGAAGGCTACGTACACGTAACTATGCGTGGTTGATACAAAGACATTGGATGAAGAAGAAGAGTCTTCGTGTGCCAGGTACGGGTATAAATAGGGGCTGTAGGGGAACGTGCGTAGGTGTCTCGGGACGAACGTGAGCACGGGTCAAGAACGTCAAAGACGCGCAGAGACGTGAGAACGAGTGAGTCCCGTGACAGGCTCGTGCAAAACCCCGTATGCCACGTTACTAAAAAAATAGTAAGTAGTATAATATAAAACTAAAAAAAAATAAAAAAGAAAACTCTTTAAATTTAAAAATATAGTAGCAGAGGTCTTTTTTTTATAAAAATATATATAAATCGTATAACTAAAAAAACCATTTACTAAGGAGGCATTTTTAAAGCTCTGGAAGAGCTATAGGATTAGAAATCTAAGCATATAAGTTAGTATATAACGTATGTAGCTAATATAAAGCTCTAGCTTACTTAATTTTGGCTTATTAATTGAGCGTTAAGGTATTTAAGGTTGAAGAGCTCGATCAAGAGTGCAGTTATTCTGGGGCGCCAAGCCCTCGGGTATGCTAGGCCGTTTCGGGCCTGGCGCCCCGACCGTCCACGCCTGGACGGTTACCCTACGATAGAAAGTCTAGTCATACCTGGGACTGCAACTTGTTCTGTTTTCTATGCAAGCATGGCACCGCAAGTATCTCAGCCGCCACAACCGCTTTCGTTAAATTACCTTCTCCGACAGCATTGTCATGATCGCCTTTACGTCAAGCCACTGCACTGGACCGCCCAACATCTCCAGCTCCTCAAATGTCGATTCGTCCGTCGTCAGCGTACACCACAGCCTACCAGCTCCACTCAAGGCGGCCATGCCCCTCCAAGTGAGAGTGAGCAGCCCAGAGAAGACTCCGAGGTCGACAAGTATCCGCCGAAACATGGTCAAGACATCCGTATACAAAAAGCTGTTTCTCGACTGGCCTACAGCAATAGCATGACGATCAAGCAATGGGGTCTAGAAGCTCTGCTTGAAGCGTTCTCAAATGATCATACTGTCACTTCTCTCTCGTACGTCTTACCCTAACACCCTTCATCATCATACCTCGAGAACTAGCTCACCATTTATTGCAGAGATGGTCTTGACTTCTACTATGCAGGCAGACCAGTAGCCCGACTTCCCTGTCCCGCCTTCGGACGTGTAATTGACGATATCCCGACACCTTTCCTCGCCCATGTGGACCATACCGAAGTTGCCCGCTCACGCGAAAACTCCATCAAAGCTCCCTTTGACAGCCCCCCCAGTTGGCGCATCCGAAACATCATTCTCAGCCGTCTACAGCCCATAAATATTGACCTAGATCCCTATCTCGCTGGCGTTCTAATCGCACTAGCTCAAGCGCAATGGTACGCCCGCTCCGACAATATAACGGCTCTTCCATCCTCATATACAGTATGCACCTACTTTAGGGTCTCTAGCTTGCAAGTAATACTAATTAAGAATTAGGTCTATCTCCTTGTTACTAACCGCAACGAAAAAGGTTGTTCTCTCCGACTCTACACTGCCACAGTTACTGCTGCCTTCCTCCGTAAATTTAATCAGCCATCCATATTCTCAGACAGCTCCCTTATTATATACTACACCCGCATCCCATTACGGCCTATTTCCCACCTTAAAGGCGAAATTGCTGCAATGGTGGAAGCCTCAGAAGTAAGCAAGAAACGTCTACGAGAGTCGTCAATTATTATAGATTATGGCGAACGCAAGCGGCAAAGGAAGCAGAGGGATGGGAATAAGTAAGAGGTAATAATATTAATGGAGAGCCTGGGACTTTGTTAAGTGAGCTGCAGAATAAAGAACCCGTATACTTCTTGGAATGTGGGCTAGGTGAGATATATATATTAATATAGCATATAGCAAGGAGGCCGAAGAGCTAGATATATAAACAGTAGAAACTTAAAAGAGGGTACTAGGGCCGGAGTATATAGATACGCTAACTAGTATAAATAACCTTACCTTTACTTAGAAGGGATATAACTAGAATTAGGAGGCTTTGGACTTAATAGAGCATTACTTCTAACTATAGTTAATATACAGTGCCTTGCCAAAAGTCTATTGCATACCCTAAAACCCTACTAAAATTTAGCCAAAAGTTACCCTTTTTACCTTTAATTTTCTCTACTAATACACTATAATAAAACTAATAATTTAATTTATATATAAATAAATACTATTTTTTTTTAAAAATATTAATATTTAAACAAAATATTAAGAAATTAAAAAGTTATAAAAGCTGGAAGTTAAAAGACTTTAATTTTTTTAGTCTCGCTAAGAAATTTCTTAATAAAAGAGTAAAATTATTAAAAGTTTAACTTCTAGCTTTTATAACTTTTTATTTTCTTAAATCTATTTTTATTTTTATTTTTATTTTTTTTATAATAGTATTTATTTTATATAAAATTAAAAAATTAATTTTATTATAGTGTATTAGTAGAAAAAATTAAAGGTAGAAAGGGTAACTTTTGGCTAATTTTGGTGGGGTTTTAGGGTATGCACATAGACTTTTGGCATAGTATTGTAGGTTATATAGCTTTGTTCACGACTAGCTTTTACCCCCCCTCTAGGAGAGCTGCGATTTTTGTACGCCATTTACAGTCATGGGTCATAAGTCTCCGGTCGGAAGCGTTTTCCCACCAAAACTCAGCTTCTTCGCAGCGTATTTTTATAATAAAAACCATTAAAAATTTAAGCTACAAAAATTTATAATTATAAAAATTTACTTTCTAAATAAAATTGTCTATTTATATTTTAATAATAAATTATTATTATAAAGATAAATATACTCCAAAGTTCAGATACTTCAATTTTAAGGGAATTGATATCGGAAATTGAGATTTTTAACCTTTACCTAACTTTATAGCTTTATAATAATTTTCTACGTTATTATTATAAATACTACTAATAGAAAGTTTTAGTTAGAGTAAAAATCTACCGGTAGCTTTAATTTTAGCTTAATAAAATATTGTGGTAGGTATAAAATCTTAAAGCGTTTTAGGTGAGTTTTGGTGTAAAAAGGTTTCCAACCGGAGACTTTTGTCCTAGTACTGTAATTTCACTTGATCGCCACCAACTGTACATAGCAATCGTAGCGAACGCCCATGCTTGGCTGTAAGAACTTCAAGCTGTTTACGCTTCACAGTAACTATCGTCATCTTTGTCAAATACCGTGAGGTTTCCACCCCTACGATAATGACAAATTTGAGCGCTGTATTC
>Ga0307507_10002714_pt1 | contig 36350 bp, 17 predicted proteins | sample 7_EM_MG_FD_207223 | JGI IMG/M metagenome (GOLD analysis project Ga0307507, IMG submission 207223) | Populus trichocarpa ectomycorrhiza microbial communities from riparian zone in the Pacific Northwest, United States - 7_EM | ecosystem: Host-associated > Plants > Roots > Unclassified | place...
TCTTCTACTTTCTTTACCTATTTTCCTAATATATCTTCCCTACTTTGGGGTTATTGGTTCCTTCTCCTATAGGGCACCCTAGGGTCCCTCTATAGTTTGTTTAGGCGTGTCTTAATATACTTTATAATGTTAGAGTTGCATTTCTTTTACACCCTTTATATTACATCGGCTTTAATATATAGTTATAGGGGGGGAATATTGGCTTCCTTCTTAAGCAGTGCTATAGCCGTTCGCTTATACCCGCCTGTTATACTCCTAAGGCAGGCTATTTAGACCTTTTAGAGTGGTTTAAGGAGTGATTTAGGGGGGCCTTTCTTAGTTTCTCTAGTGGCCCAAATGCTAGATCTATACATCATGGTTAGCCAGATAACTGCTATATATAGTAGGCGTAACCTCTAGAAGTATAGACCCTATATAGAATTAATAATCCTAAACATGGCGATATACTATACTTAGCCCTTATAGGCCGCTTGCGCTGTATATACGCTCTATTAGAGCTTGCTATTTACCCACACTCCTAATACCCTTAGGCCTTAAACCAGTTAACCCCTAAAGCCTTAAATATAGATTATATGCTAAAGATCTGCAGATTAGTTACGTTTTTTTATAAAATAGATTAACTAGTATTTCTCTAGTAAGAATTAGACTCTATGTTATCTTACCTATTCTATATAGGTATTATAGGCTTTCTCTAGTGTCCTACAGTTCTCTGCGGCTATTAGCCTATATATAATTAGGTTTGTGTTATTAATAAAGCCTATCCCCTAGGTCGCCCCTTTCTTAAAGGTGTTAAGCAGGTTGCTTATAAAGAAGAGAAAGAGTATAGGCAATAGAGGTAATCCTTATAGTATTTCTATTATAACTATAATAGGGGGGCTCTGGTATCTACTAAAGACTAGTAATATTTCTTTCTAGCCTATAAATCCTTAAATAAATTGAATAATCCATTCTAGGAAGCCCTTTGCCCTAAAAATGTATAGGAGACGCTTATAGGGTATATTATTATAGGCGCCGCTAATATCTAGGCTAAGCATTAATACTACAAAGTCCTTTCGCATAGCCCATGCAGTTTTAATGGTAGTAGCGAGTAGTGTAAGTGCTAATAGCGTTAAGCGATTCTTTCTTGCCCCTATTTGGCTTTGTAGTAGTAGGGCGTATTCCTCTGCCATATCTGCTATATGGTCCGCTATAACCTTTTCTAAGATCTTGCTTAGGGTGTTTTTTAAGGCAATAGGGCGGTAGCTTCCTAGGATTAAGTAGTCTACTTTGCCTTCTTTTTATAAAATAACCGTTGTTATAGATCTTCCAAGTTGCAGGTAGTAGCCTATTGTAAAGCATGCTTTGGCTACATCTGTAAGCTAAGGTACTATAAATAGTCCACAGGTCTTTAGGGCTTTGTTTAGGATCCCATTTAGTCCTAGTACTATATTATTTAAGAGGCGGCTAATAGTTCTGGCCATTTCTTTAGTTGTTATGTCGCTGTTAACCCTTAAGCAAGTCACCGGTGTTTTACTAGTAATATTGCTAAGGTCTACTAGAGCCAGTTAAGGGAAAAATCTTTTTATAAAGATCTTTGCCTTCTTATTATTATTGCTTGTGGCCTATAGTTTGCCTGCTCTTTATAGGGGTAGTAGGTGTAGATCTTCTACTAGGCGTCCCGCCTTTTTCTTTACCCATTTTACTATGGTCTAAAGGCCCTTGTTATAGGGGAGACTTAGGTTAGTAATGTGTTTGTTTATAAACTATCTCTAGTTATTCCTTACTTCTTTTCTTAGGGTATTCTTTAGCTAGTTTCTTGTGTCTTTATATTATCTCTCGTCCTTAAAATTGTGGCTACTTATATATTTCCTCCTTGCTCGTCATTGGCCGGCTATAAGGGCCGCGCACTATACGGACCATATATGTCGCGTATAGGGGCCTAGTTTTGAAACTAGGCAGTACTCTTTTAGCCCACTTTTAATTGCTGCCTAGATCCTTTCTAGTCTTTAATTAATTTCCTTAGGGGTAGCCAATAAGCCTCGCTTATTTAGTATTAGGTGGATTTCTTCTAGGTCTTAGAGTTATTGTTTAATTATATTAAGGAAGCTATCTATGTTAAGCTTCCTTATTGCGTATCTTTTGCCATTTAGTTGCGCCTTAATGTCCAGATCTAGTTGTATCTGGATAGGGATATAGTCTAAGGTAAGTGCCCATTTTTCTTTAGGGGAGCACCTTTTAAGTCTCTAGTATAGGTTTTCGTCCATAATTATAAGGTTAATTATACTTTTGGCAGTGCCCCATTGCCATATAATTACACCTAGGGGGGTAGCTAGCTTAAGGCCCCCGTTATCTATAGCTCTTAGTAGGTACTCTACCTATCAATTAGCAGCAACATAGATGCCCCCCTACTATAGGTGGTGGAGGTTTATATCTCCTAGTAGAATAAACTCCGTATATTTAGTTTCTAGCAAGCTTATTATAGATATAATATTCTCTGTCTATACTACCCCTTTAACCCTAGGGTTATAGACATTAATAATTTATACTAGTCCCCTATATATCTAGATAATTATAACTACAATATTTAGGTTAACTGCCTGCTATAACCATAAGGCAAGGCTGATATTTTTACTAATTATAAAGTATACGCGTATAGCTGCTTTTAGTTTATACAGGAGCTAGAATCCTTAGGGGCAGTATGTTAATTATATATAGGTATTATAATACGGCTCTTATATAGCAAGAATATAGTGTTTCTCTAGGTCTAGACTATCTAGTAGGGGCCTTACTAGACGGTGGTTCGTATTGCCGCAGTTATACTATATAATGGTCAAGTGGCAGACCCCTAGTGAGGGTCCTTCGCCTCTCCTTTACTCCTCGCTTTTTCCATTTCCACTTTCTCTAAAATGTTCAGAACTTCCATCTCCTGTATTTGCTCCCTAGCCACTACTTATTTTGTATAGAGCTTTCCATTCCTATATCTTATATTCCTACTAGCCTTTCTAAATCTAAGTCTATTATTGCCTCCGGTTCTTCCCCCATTCTTACCAGTTAGCTATATACCCCTTATAAGCCAGCTGCGTATATTATATTTACCGCGTTAAATCTAATTCTTAATTATCCCGGCCTTGAACTTACCATAGCCGTCCATAGGGGTCTTCCTATTAGGCGTCCTCTTCCTTATATCCTATATATCCCTTATATCCCTATTCAGTCTAGTAATGTTACGCAGCGTCACTTTTAGCCCATTAAGGCTTAGGATAGCTAGCTTAGCCCCCTAGTATTAAAGGTAAAAAACGCTAGAAAGACACCTACGTCCCCCTAGCTTATCACCTATTATTTCCATTTGTATAACCTAGCATACAGTTATTCCCGCAGCTATTAAGCCCTTTCCTTCCATCTCCTATATTCAATACAGTCTTCTCTCTCCCACGCCTTATATGTGCTTTAGTAACAGTTCGCGCATTTTGTTTAGTCTTAATTTATATATTATCTTATATTATAGGGGCCTGTATAGTAGCCGCAGCACACCTATACTGCGCATATGGATTGGGTATGTCCCTATTATACGCAGCAATAATATTATTCCAGGCGTAGTCTGTGGTTATAGAGCCTTATATTATATATAAGGCCATTTATAATTATTCCTTTTTAGATAAGAAGTTTTTGCATTCCTAGTATATATACGCTAACAATAAGGGAGCCATATATTTGTCTATCGTCTCCCTAGCAAGTCTCTAGCGCCCCTTATATCCTCTCATTGTTCTTATTATATGCTTGGTTTATATTTTCCTATCAAAGCCATTGGCAGGTAGTTATATAGTAGAGTTTAACATACCTGCTTATCTAGGCCTCTACCCCAGTTTTCTAGTATTTAGTCCCAGTTACCTAGGCCTAAAGGCCTAGGGGGCTTTCCATAAGCAGTTAGCTGCCACTACCAATTAACAGGGGGTTTTACTATTCTTTTAGATATCTTATAATAGGGTTAACCTAAGTACTAAACCGCCCCCTAGCGGTCTATATAAGAATCTCCTTCTAGAGTTAGTATACTTTTGCACAGCTTAGGAGCCTTCCATAGCCTCTAGTTTTACGCCTTTCTTTATTATTTCTGCTGGCATAGGCATAAGCTGCCGCTTCTAGGGGTCACAACTCCCTTCTTATATGCCTACTAGCGTAATCCTACAAGGGCGTCGTGGCTGTATCCTACAATATAGAAGCCTTAGGTACCTTCTACAGTTAAGGCCCAGACTAAAAGCCTCCCCTGCCTAAGTAACTCCTATTTGCTCCTTAAGCATACCTCACTAACGTACCGCCCTAGAGGCGAACGGTTCCGTCTATTAGTATACCAACACGCGCATCCATTCTCTTAAGCTACATAGTAGTCTCTCCGGCTAGGACATAATCCTACCTGCCTACCAAGTGCACCAAGGGTTAGGGCCCAGCTAAGGGGTAAGGTCCTTAGAGCCAGCAGTAGCTACTACGCACTACGCCCCATAGGAGGCTAGTAGTAATATAGGGGCGCAACACCCTATACTACTGCCAGTTCCCGTTTTGCGTTGCCTATAAAAGTCTCCTTATAACAGGCCAACCGTGTCTTGCAGGAGAGGGGCCATAGAGACACTAGGTCCCACATCAGACAACCTACTCTCCCCTCTCCTACTAACTAAGCTTATATCCCCCCCTTTTATAAGCTAGCCTATATCTCTAACTGTTAAGTCCTTATCCAACTAGCCTATATTTCCCCTATAGCCTCCCCTATATATATGCATCAGGTTACAAGCACTACGCCTATTAAGACCCTCCTATAAGTCGCCTTATACATATACGTATTAGGTTGCGTGCACTACGCCTATTAAGACCCTCCTATAAGTTGCCTATAAGTCAACTATAGGTCAACTATAAGTTAACTATAAGTTAAACGCCATAGGGCCATTAAAGCTAGCCTATATTTCCGCTGCCTAGAGCTTTACCTATATTTCCACCTCATTAAGCCGTCTGGTCGCCATCGCGTCGCCATTATATCACTGTCGCTATACTAGGTCGCGCGCACCACGCCTATTAAGACCCTCTTTTAAGTCACCTAAGTGTACCAGATACCAGATAGGCCCTTATAGAGGGGCCTTAATAAGTTCTCTAGGCAGGGCCTTAACAAGTTCTTTGCGGTGGCCTTAGGGCCTTAACAAGTTTTGTACGAAGTATCTGCAACGCGTTAACCTTAACAAGTTCTTATAAAAGGAGGATCCCTATGCCCTTATTACGCACACTTCGCGATTTTAGAGCTAGTGCAAGCCTAAGGGTATCCTGTTATACGCCTAGGACGCGTCCACATCAACTAGCTAGATAAGGCCAGTTTCGGGCCTAGCTACAAGCCAGGTAGTCATATATCAGGCGGTTTTCGTATCCTAGTTTCCCTTGCTAGGCCTCCCTAGATGGTAGAACAAGAGCTCTAAGCGGAGGCAGTAAGGCTCCTGGTGTTATTAAGGGCAATACTTTGTACGCGTCGCGGGCCCATCACCATAGAGTCGAACGACAGCGCTGCACGCGCTGCGACGGCTCTCTACCATCGCCTCTGCACTTGGCCATCAATAGGAATAGAATTCCAGATAATGTTTCCACCCGCGGCGACGTGGGCGCGTGCAGTAGGGCTTCGCGGGCTACTAGCTATATTTATAGTGTTATATAATAGGGGGTAAAGGCTTAGTTTATCCTTTTCTATAAAAGTAGATATATTAAACCCCGCTATGCTTATAATAAATTTATAAATACTTAATATCTTTTTAGCTATATAGCGACGCAAGGCGAGATATATTATATTTCCCCTAGTATATTTTATTCTACTATTATTAATAAGGGCTAGCTAATAGAATTAATAGGATTAAGGCTTTATAACTGTTGGTAACCTATTAGGGGTAGGGGTAGCATATATATACGTATTCCTTACGTGCGCATTCCTCACGTGTTATAAGTACGCGAGGCCTCGTATATAGAATAGGAATAGACATTTATAAACCTAAGAGTATACCCGTAACAAAGTGATTACAGGTCTGTAATAGGTTAAAGCATACTGACACTAATTAGTAGACGTACAGATTAGGAGATACGTAATAGCTTACGGCTTATACAGGTTACTTACGACTCTGTATAAACTCGCGCCACTGCCTACTCTAGTTGAAGAAGGGAACCGTACCCCGCCTAATACTACCGCAAGGAAGAGTTGTTGATTTAACCACCTTGCGCTATATTATATGAGGACTATAGTTTTGCTAACATCATTATAAGGAAGAGTTGTTAATTTAACCACCTTATATATCGCGTTAAAAGGACTGAAAAAATCACGTCACTACCTAAAAAACACTTTACCTTATATATACTACCTCGCACAAGAACATAATGGCGAGTACCTTAAATGTAGAAGACTGGAGCGCGAAGATAAAGAAGTAGGAGAATGGGATTAAGCTAAAGGGAGCTTCTTAAGAAGAGATATAGGACTACGCCAGAATAAAGTTGTATAATTATAAGATATCTGAAGCAATAGATATAGACCTATAGGAGCTTTTCTAAGAAGACTTTTGGGACTTTATAATTTAAGGGTTTAACAGTCTTGGAACTAAGATTACTTAGGACTTGCACAAAACCCTCTAGGGCAAAGAAGTGTATATAGCCAAAAACACAAAAAGTCTGATAATCCCAAGGACTCTACTTGATATAGCTATGGAGGAAGAACAGTATAAATGGTTAGACGACGAAATCTATAAAATCTATAAGTATATTACGGACATAAAGATATTATAGCTACAGAAAAAAGTCCCTTATAACTGACTTAACCAGGTCTTCCGTCTGTATAAACCCTTTTAAGCACTAATATAACTATTTAGAACACCCTTATAACAAACACCTTAATTACTGTTAGCTCTATTTACTATAAACTATATTCCACCTGCTATAAGCTATATTCCACCTGCTATAAGCTATATTCCACCTATTATAATTTAGACCCTACCTATAGAGATCCTAAACTATAAATAGTAGATTATAACTATAGCTAAGTTATACTCCAAAGACTAGAAGTATAGCGGAGCCAAAAGCTTTGACTATAAACTAATAATCTTTTACAATATTTGCACGAGATCTGGACTGCCACCTACTATATATAAGATTGCCTTTCCTATAATGCTAAAGGGATTAGCCTAGGACTAGTACTATAACTACTGGCTATCTGAAAGATCTTTTAAAGAAATTTGTAACTACTTACAGAACTTCTTTAAAGGTTTTGGATACTACCGCAGAAACCTAGATAAATAGAACGCTATAATACTACTTTCTATTATCTAGGAGAACACAGATAAGATAACTCTGCAGTACCTTTAGATACTGCTTATAAAGCTCTATAACTTATAATATGGACTTACGCCCGCCCTATGGATTATAGACTTTCTGTATAACAAACTAGTTACAGCTTACTAGGGCGTACTAGCGTATAGGATTGCAATCTTAGATCCTCCCTTAGATTTTAGCCACCTTATTAATAAGCTATAGTCGTCTATTATTGCCTACCAGAAGGAGCAAGAGTAGACTTGTATATACGCTACGGGCCACCAGGAAGAACTGTGTGCGTACTTTATAGACCGTTAATATAACTACTGGGACCGCAATGGCTCTAACTGTAAGGATCTACATAAAAACCGATCTTTATAACTGAACCGAAAAAAGTGCTGCTTTATATGCGGTAAAAGCGTCTATTAGTTATAGAAGTATATAGATAAAAAATAGGACAAGTCTAAAGCTAGGTTTATAGGGTGATATAATAAATGATTAGGTAAGCGCTTCTAAGAATATTTTAAATAATATCTTATTAAGTGCGAGGGAGAAGGCCTAGAGCTAGAAGAGTTAGAGGACCTAAATAAAGCCTTTATAGCTCTAGTTATTAATTACAAAGCTAAAACTAAGTAGGATAATATAAATAGCTCTTCTTACTTTACGTTTTTTGGTACTCTTTTATATAATAAAGCAGTAATTATGGCCTAAGAACTAGCTAATAGAGCCTTCTACCATACCCTTATAGGCTAAGATATAACCGTAACTGTAAACCTTAACCCGCCTAAGGACATAAACGCCTGTGCGTATAGTAGTTAGCCTACGCGCTATATAACGGACGAGTTTATAGGCATTATAATTGATATAGGTGCCTCGCAACAATCTATAGCTGGTTATGGATAGTTCCTGGCATTATAGAAGCAAGATACGACTTTATAGCTTAACATATTAATAAAAGGCATAGTAAGTGTACAATTCGGAATTAGGACTACGTCGTTAATTAAGTTTATATAAGTCTTGACTCTGGTAGGCAAGGTTAACTTTTATATTATTAATATAAATATGCCATTCCTGCTCTGCCTAGTAGACATAGATAACTTATAGGTGTATTATAATAGCCTTACAAACGTACTCGTGACTTCTATAGGCAATATACCTATTATATAACGATTCGGCCATCCGTTCCTCTTATAGGACTTCTCTTTACGGACCTACCTTTTTAACTCTTTTGACCAGAACCCCTGTTACCTAACTAATACGGAATTATGTTGTCTATACCGATATTTTAGCCACCTATTAGTTAAGAGACTATAGAAAGTACTTAACTGTTCTAAACACGACGTTGATATAAAATCACTTAAGTACTTTACCTATTACTGCTACTTTTGCTAGAAACACGGCAAGTTACCTAGCCGGTTTAAGTTTACGCTCTATAATAACGTCAATTTTAACTACTACATTATTATTAATATTATGTATATTAACGGGAGCCTAGTCCTATATATAGTTAATAAATATATACGCTTCCAGGCCGGTAGATGGCTACAAAATATTAGTGCTAAATACACATAGGATATTGTACGGATGTGTTAGATTAATACGTACTTAGGACCACCAGATGTTATTACTTATAATATAGGCAAGAACTTTATTAGCAAGGAATTTAAAGAGTACGCTACTATAATAGGCATTATAACTAAGGGCGTGCTAGTTAAGGCTTATAACTTAATTAGAATAGTTAAACGTTACTATAGTCCGCTACGGAGAGCATACTAGATTATTACGGTTAAAATACCAAATATTAATAAGGACGCAGCTCTCCAGATGGCCTTTAAGGCTATTAATGACTCCATAGGGCCTAACGGACTAGTGCCTACTCTGCTAGTATTTGGCGCCTACCCCTGTATAACTAATTCGGACGCGCCTTTACTAATAGTTACACAACGCGCTGCCGCAGTTAAGAAAGCTATAAAAGAGATCTGTAAGCTATATACCAAATAACAAGTTGCGGACGCTTTAAGCATGCGAAATGGCCTAAGAATAGATACTATTTATAACTTACTACCTAACTTGCAAGTACTTGTCTAGAGAGAAGGAAATACGGGCTAATTAGGATATTAGTTAGGACTATATAACCTACTTACGGTTAAAAATAAGACGTATACTATATAACTGCCCTATATCCTTCTGTATAATGGTTATAAAGCCTTACTTTTTAGATCTAGAATTTAACAATAACCTATAACCTAACCGACAGGACAATCCCTAAAAGCAGTAGGCACACATACCTAAAAATAACCTGGGACCTGTTATATGACCTGTTAAGCAACCTATCGGACAACCCGCTGTACAACCACAAAAGCGTAGTAGAGGATGCCTATGTAAGTACCCCCTTCTTATAAACTAAGCTGACATTTTAGTCTTTCTCTAAGATAATAATACTATAAGTACCTAGTTTTAAGCTTTATACTAGAAAGAACTTACAGGCCTACTTAAGTTAGGAGTATTTAAGGTAGTTAAGCTTATAGATATATCCATAATAGCCCGCCTATTTAACTCACAGTTTGTTGATAAGGTTAAGAACGCCGGTATAGATGCAGCTTTTAAGAAATTATAACTAGTAGTACAGGCGTATAATAATATAGAAAAGAGTGTAGTACTTACCCAGTCGCCTACTATCTAATAGGCGAGTTAACGCCTAATCCTATGTATTGGAGCTATGCTGTAAGACTAAGACATATAGATCTACCTACGCGATATTATATAAGCCTATGTATAATTAGCTATAAAGCTAAACCGCAATTTCTACGTACGACCTCTGTAAGAAGTATAGACTAAACTGGGAATTAATAAAGGGTCCATACTATGGGTGCTTAAGCCCTTTTATAGAGTGCCAGAAGCTGAAAACTACTAGTTTAAGACATATTACATATACTACCTGCAGCAGTTAGGTATAGACTAGTTAATATATAACCCATGCCTGCTCTACAGCAACAATTCCACGTATTTTAGAGTAGTTGGACTATAGACGGATAACACGCTATTGCTTGCTAATGGAGCATTTGCGGACCGCGAAGAGAGCAAACTATATAAGGCCTAACTTATGGCTAAGGAGCGCAAGCAACTAATAGCTAAAAAGCCTCTTAAGTTTAACGGCGGTATTATATAACTTACGACTAACGGACTAACGTTAATATAAGAGCGTTAATATAGGAACCTTAGTATAGTTAATATTTCTAGACCCGCCATATCTATAAGCTCGCGAGGTATTGTCTATACGGCACTTATACCAAAGGACTAGTACGTTACTTAACGCGCTAGAGGAGCGTATATCGCGTCCATCTGCTAGCTAGAAGCTGCTTTTAACCTATCCATTACTACCTAGGTAATTAACCTAAATAAAGATAACGTAAAAGTACTTAACTAATACCTAGCCTAGCAAATTAAGAACCCCGCCAGAGGACTTATATACGTTAAGTTAGATATCACTACCTTGCAGTTACTAGCCTTTATGGATATATCTTTTATAAATAATAAGGACTTATTATTATAAATTAGGTACATACTAGTTCTTATAGATGTGATAAATAAGGCAAACATTATCCACTAGTTATTAATAAAGTGTAAAAGAGTTACAAAAAGTGTACTTACGTTGGAGCTATATAGAATGGCTTACGGGTTTGGTATTAGAGCCGTAATTAAGTCAATAGTTAATAAGATCCTAAATATCAACCTACCACTTATAATATGTACAGACTTAAAGTTACTTTATAACTGTCTTATATGGCTCGGCACTATGCAAGAAAAACGCCTTATAATTAACGTTATGTATTTACAGCAGGCGTACAAGCAAAGAGAAATTATGGAAGTTAAATGGATTAATGGCAACACAAACCCAGCGGATATAATAATAAAAGGCAAGCCCTGTCTAGCCCTAACTTAACTTATTAACACGAATATGGTCCAGCTAAAGGCTGTTAAATGGGTTAAATGGACTAATACTAATCCATAAGGACGAACTTAGGGCAGATTTAGGGCGGGTTTGGACTGTATAGATAAGAGACTATTGCGTTATATAAGAATGGCATAAGCTATTGTGTATATGCTATGGATAGACTATATACTAGATAGGAAACATATTTTAGGCCTCTTTAGAGGTTGCCCAGTGTTGGTAACCTATTAGGGGTAGGGGTAGTATATATATATATATTCCTTACGTGCGCATTCCTCGCGTGTTATAAGTACGCGAGGCCTTGTATATAGAATAGGAACAGACATCCACAAACCTAAGAGTATACCCGTAACAAAGTGATTACAGGTCTGCAATAGGTTAAAGCATACCGACAATAACTATACGTATACTTTTAATTCTAGTATTTATATATAGTCTAACTCTAGCGGGACGTTACTAGGGGAAGGGATAGTTAAAATTTTGCGGATATCTAGATATTATCTAGATATTATCCGATATCCAGACTATCCTCGGATAGGATTATTATCCGCCCGACCGGATAGGATAATTTATCCTCCGCAGGTCTAGACAAACTTATGGTGTTGCATGCACATCACGCTCCAAGAATGCTTGGATACTGAATCTTGCGCGGCAACCGATGAAGACATGAGGATGCGAATTCTCGATCTATCGAAAGGACTCGCTGAGATCCGGGTGCACGAGGAACATGATTTCGTCCAATTTGTCCATGAATCCGTTAAGGATTTTCTCGTTCAAGATGGCCTACAACGCCTGGAAGATAACAGTCTTGGTGGTACTATTGGTCGGACCATCATATTATCAATAAGGTAGGACGCTAGCGGATAGGCTGGCGCTTCGTTCCTTCCTTATATTAGTGTGTTTTTTAAATCTTAAGGCATATCGAAACTAGGCCGTTAACTAGGTGAATTTGACTGAGATTCCTATGATGTAGGCTATCGTACAAAAAAGATCGGATGTTTGGTGATGGATGGGGGGCGGGCTAAGAGGAAAAGTCGAATGTTGTCAAGGGCAAAATTCACCTTTCACAAGTACGGGCTCTAGAAGGCAGCCACTGTTCAGCGGTGTGTCTTTCAAGTTTCATAGATTTTGTGGAGATGCGATTAAATTTTCAAAATCATGAAAATAATTTGAGAACCCTTCAAAAAAAAAGTATGCTCTAACAAGGTAGTCTGTATTCGACTATCTCCAGTCTCTCTAGATATTTACCCCACAATAACCAGTGAAGTAAGTCACAGCATCTTCATCTACGTAAAGAGAGGATAAAGCATGTAAAAGCAATCACTCATTTAGCTGACCTGCACTTCATCGTAGGAGCATCCTACTCCGGCCTCTTTGACAATCCAACCTCCAACTCCTCCATCACAGCCCCTAAACTGTTTATTACTCGACATTGCTTGGCGAAAGACACAGTGCGAAACTTGCGCCTTAGCCGTTGGTAATCGAGATCTAGAAGAACCACACTAGGTTCTCGTCTGCAATCAATCTCCTTGCTGCGCTACATCGCCATCGAAATCCAGTTCTGATTTCTTACTCTTGCCGTTTTTAGCTATTGGTGTTGACGGAGGGAGAGGTTCTTCTGAATTGGTCCGGCCAATGATGGATTATTGCAATCGTTGTTATAACCGGTTCTATTATTATGCCCACCAGCAGTGCGGTTGGTATCCTCACGGAGACTCTTGCCATCGAGGCAAAGAGTCAGGATATCGGCATCCGCAGTCGCGGGTTCTTCGAAAGGCTCTTCTTCAGTATCGAAATGATTCTGTAGATTATTCTCTAGGTCCTTGACAACACTAATCCGCCTTATGCCTCGCTTGCAATAGTAAACTAGCTCATTGGAGTTACTAGATGTGGAGTCAAGTTCTAAGACCGATAACAGGCCCTCAAGTTCCTCTTCTGCTGAAGAGAGCGGCACCAAAGGTGTATTACCAGAGATATCGGCTTCGGACATGTGCTCTGCAGATGAATCTTTGGATAAGGGTGGGCTCGAAATCTCATGATACTGCTGAGCCTCTTGTTCTCGAACTTGGCTTAGACTGTCAGACTGATCTTCGCTTGCATCCGGTTCTGAATTGATGGAGAGCCGAGAGTCTTCAATGTTTTTAATTTAGGAGTCATTCATCTTAGAGTTTGTCGCACGAGAGTCCAGTGAGACTCGAAGTTGCTCTAAAATACGGGTCGAGAGTCGGATGGCGACCTAGATGACGGATAAGGAGAAGAAGCTGAAGCCGATCCTAGGGTCGCGTAATGGTTACCAAAGCGGTCTTGTAAGGGATGATGTGTTGCATATTGACGAGGGTAGCACTGCTAGTACTCGGCGACTGTGTCATTGGCGACGGTGAGAAAGAAGGTATGGCTTGAGGGCTTCCAAGATTGTTACAAATTATCGAGAAGACGAAGCGGACGTGCTCTACAGTTATCCTGCGCAAGCTGAGTTTGATGCTCTAGATAATGCGAAGGCTCTGCTGGGGAGGCCATTACTGGCGGTTCAGAAGAGAGTGGAAGCCACTTTGAGAAGACATTTTCAGTCTACAGGGTGTAGACGGAGTGTCTTGACTGAAAACATAAAGATACCAAGATATAAATGTAATTGGCGTATTGCCCTTGCAAATTCTGATGAATGAGACTTCGGTTTGTGAATCAAAAGGTTGCTATGACTATCATGTCTTTCAGGTATTCATAAAATTTCTTCTCAACACTTAAGTGAAGGCAGACATAAGAAATAAATTGCAGTATGCGGACCTCCGAGTCAATTTTGAGTTGGGAGGAGCAAAAAACTCGTAGAACATGCGATATTTAACGGAGGATAATTGAGCTGTGGTGGCTCTTACAATAGGAGACCGTATGAGTGTCATGAAGGCATCTTCAGCCGGTTCTTCAACACACAAATCTGTAGAGCACTAATTAGAGGCATACGGAAAATAACTCCAGATATCAGCTTTCCGAGTGTTATACAATACAAGAGGCTCTGTGAATTATTTAAAAAGTGGTGACAGAGTTTTTAGTCTTGGCTACCTTCATCGAGATGTACAGGATTATGGGGAAAATTGCTAATCGCCGTTAAGATCTTTCCGCATCTATATTGTAGTTAGTATTGCCTAAACATGGAAGTTCCACGGCGCATCTTCATATATACTTGCAGTCGAATCTTTTGCGCTTCAGCTAGTTTCATCCCATGGACAGGCTATAGTCTAGTCAGAGTGTTTCTCAAGCAGTTTTGCTTATCTTCCGTGTTTGGAACCTACAAGTCTTCGAAACCGATTAGACTGGGAGGATATAAGGCTCTAATTTTGACTAATGGAGAGACTAGATGCTGCATAATTATGTCTGAGCTGTAACGGAGAAGATGGGCGTATCGGTTTGAGAGCACCTTTACAGAACTGCAGAAGATTGACGTCATATGGGTCAATGCGAGGACAGCGAATGTGCCTATTGATAAGAACGACCATGGCGTATGGCTAATCAATCCGGAGATAATAATTGTACCACGTAGAAGTCCCATTCGGATTGATAAAAATATTTAGGATTTGGTACTAAAGGGCGCGGTCTGCAGGGTTTCCGAGAAAATTCTTGAATTTCTAAAACCCTAACTCCTGTAACTCCTGTAACATCTATAACGCGCGTCTCCTAGCCGTTGCAACATCATATTACCCTGTAGATCAGTCAGATTGACCAACAACCAGAATTCGAAAAATCGGACTCTCGGACTTAATCACGTACCTCTGCTCAAGTGCTGGCTTGCTGCACTGAAAACGCCAAGAAAAAGCAAATATAGTTTGGCGGGCCATCTGACCCTCAGAGAACAGCTGGCTGGGAGCCGAGCTCAATTGATTTCCTTGGCGAAACGCGGTCAATAAGAGTAAGAGGCTCTCTGATGGGAGGTCGGGCAAATGCGTGGTTGCCCGTTTCCACACTCCCCAAGAAATATTGGCGTGTAGAGGCATAACCCTGTTTGGATGCTTGTTGAGGAGTCTCCAGGGTAGAAGCAGTAGCAATCATGTTGTTTGCTTGGATGAAAGGCTTGAGAGCTGGGGTGGGGGGGCGCTTGAAAGCTGTATGAAAGATTTGAAAGATGTGTCGATGGTCAGAATGTGCGTTGATTGTTGTTGTATCGAACAGGGAAGAGTTGAAGATTATATATCCAGTTTGGGAGCACGCGGAAAGCGGATTACTATCGGAGTTTGTTAAGTGCCCGAAGGTGGGCGCTCTATTCGTCAGCGCCTAGATCACATTGAGTCACCAAAAATGGAAAATTTGATGTTGCATGAGGGACGAAAATCCTGATAATTGTTGGCGTTTGAAAAACGGTTGGAATAAGGCTATGCTCTAAGAATACGTCATCTAAGGGCCGTATGACCTATCCAAGTTCTATGCTAAATCCGCTAACACCTTGCTTACTCCTGTATAACGCTTATTGGGGGGCACTCCATAGCCCATTGCCCTTCCTTGCCTCATCGAGGACTCTCAATTCTCCTGCTGCAATATCAAATATCATCCCGTGCAGTGTAAGGCCGCGCTCATTGATCGCTTTGCTAACGGTCGGGTGCTTGCGAAGCACGTCGAGAGACTGCTGAACGTTCAGTTCTGCAAGTCGAATCGATTTCGCATCGTCGTCTGCAAGGCTTTCCAGCCCTGCCTTGTGTTTCCTGCGTAGCTCTCTCAATGGCAGCAGCCACGTGTTGAGAGTTGGGCCCAGATCGGCATCCCCAAGAGCAGCGTTTGCTCCTCCGCATTTTGTGTGGCCGCAGACTACGATCTTTTTCACTTTAAGATGTGCAGTCGCATATTCGATGACGCTGGAGGCGTTGAGGTCGTCGGCGTGGAGACAATTGGCGATGTTGCGGTGGACGAAGATGTCTCCTGGTTTGCAGTCGCAGATTGTGGTTTAGGGGAGCCAATCCACAAAATTTCGGGACTCTGGCCAGCGGCTAGGGTCTTGAAGAACTGAGGATCCTGTTCGATGGCCTTCCTCGCGTAGATCTTGTTTCCGGCAACGACTCGCTCTAGGGCGTCTAAAAATCAGGTGAGAATTGCATATTAGCATGGCCCTATGGAGAAGACTTTGGTCGAAAAGGCATAACTGTGTGCTGCCGGTATTATGCATGCTGGCTGAGCAGCTATATAGCTGGCCCGCCTCAGCCATTTTGTCAAAGCCGGCAGTCGAATGCGTATTGTGCGATGATCTTGGGATGGGCAATTGCTCACCTGGTGAAAGGCTCATTGTGCGATTACCTAAAAGCCAGTGCGGCCGACGATACAATGACACAGGAACCAGGAACACAGCGATACAGCGATACAGCTATCGGGATACTTTCCTGCAGCAGCTATTATTTTCAAAGCCACCAACTTCTGCGGATAGTCACGAGTAACTGTATAGAAGCTGCACCGAAAAAAAGCGAAATTTTCTTCTCTTCCCGTTGCCTCGTTGCGGCTGTTGTAGGGGTTTTTATAACGCAAAAGCTCTGATAGTGATACCGATGGCGCCCCACGGTTCAATGCATAGCCAGTCAATCTTGGATTGATCACCACCACAAAACGCTGACGGTTCCAGCCACATGCCCTTATCTCGACCATATCGCTTACGCGGGAGCGTGTTACTGCTACACCACAGCATTCAGCCTACACTCTGCGCTCTGATACAAATGCCGCTTTCAATTGTGGCGAGAGAATTATTCCATGGTGCTCTGATAACCACTACCGGAGTTCCAATCCCCAAGCCCAATTATAGGCTGGTCTCTCTGCTCACAGGTGCCTGGGTTGCTCGAAATTCGCAGATGGCAAATCCGAATCCCAATCTCCAAGCCCCAGCATTACTCTGAGCCTCCTAAGAGTTCTAGAACGCTGCCCCAACCGTAAGAAAGTATCCCGTAGTCAATCAGGAAATTGGAGCCGCCGGGGAAGAACTCAAACGCCAAGCTAAATAGGGCTGAGAACCCCCACAATCTCACAGTGCAAGCTAATCTAGGCAAGCTTTCATCGCAGCTCAACGTCTTTCTGATGTAATAAGGGAGACAGCCAATTGACAGTGGTAAAACAGCAAGTTATTGACGTCCCAATTCTTTCATGGCTAACTTTCCGATCTGTTGGTTGGCATCAGATATGCAAGATTGAAAAAATTCGTTCGGAGTGCGATTTCGGAAGTCCCCTAAGGCCGGAGGTGTTTTCGCATGTGACTAGGCTGCATACTCATCCGGTCAAACGATGAAGAGAGTAGCACGTACAGTGTATTCTGAATCGAAATTTAAAGCTCACTGCTCCACGCGAAGGTCTGCATGTCCTTCTTCCTCTCCATCTGGAAGGTCTTCAACAGTCATACTGACTCATGAGAATCGTCTAACATGCTCTCTCATTCATTCCCCGAGATTTTTGCAGGCTAGAAAGTATCTATCACTTGACCACTTGAGTTCTTCACATGACCAATACCTAGGGAGCAGTGAAGCCAGTTGCCCTGCTATACTCTCATCTGGAAAGCTTCTCGGACCCATCAGACAAAACACGCAAAGAGCACGAAAGCCCATGATGCTTTCCATTCGCCGGGTTACGGCTGTGGAGTTTCACAGACAACACCTTTGACGTTGAAGTGAAGACACTGCATGGCAGTCTTAAAGCAATTATGAGACAACGGCTCGCCCTCACCCATAACCATTCCTCTTCTCTCTTCTGGAGCCAAGCATTTACACTGAAGCAATTCAAATCAATTCCTAAAGCTAGCTCCGCTGCATTAGTGGTGACCGTCCTGATATGTGAAGAGAAGTATTTCTGCGTCCACTATACCTTGCGAGACCATAGCTCAACCTCTCGTTCACTATGTTTGCAGCTATTAAGGAGAGGAAGGATACCGTTGTTAAGCATAATATGGAAGTTCAGAGGCGTCTAAACTTGCGACGCTATTAGCGTAAGCTCAAAAAAGTCAACATACCGATGCAGTGCAAGTTGATGTATCGCTATCAGAATATTGCAGATATGGCAAAGGAGATCTCATGATTTTTGTACCATTATTGCCATGGTTTGCTTGTTTGAACCCAAAATTTCCGGTAGAACTCCTTCAATGCCTGCGGGACCTTGAGTTGCAAAAAGTCAAATACTTATAGAAATGGTTAGTAGAGTATTAATCGAGCTGCTTCTGACCCTCATCTGAGATAGAAAGTTCATAAAATCCACAGGTCTTGCGCTCGATGACACGTTCAGTAAATCGACCTTTTTTTCTGCTCCGTCCAATTCTTGCTTAGGAGTCTTGAGCTTTTGTGTGGAATGATAATAAAGTAGGAAGAGGATGAAGAGGGAAATCAACTAGAACTTGGACTTCTGGGCTGTGCTTACACCGCTTTGTTTGGTCTGTCGCATGAACGGTTCAGATGGCGTTATTTTTCTAATCTACCATACGCGTTAGCTGTTCAGGGAGGGACTGTGAAACCCAAAATAGTTGCTCCTCACACCAGGGCTAAATTAGGGGCTATGAATTTTGCGAGTATATTTTCCCATATATACATGTAAATGTCCCTCTGATAGCTTACCAAGGAAGTATCTCATTTTATTATTTACTTGAGAGAATTGCCTTATAAGTCATCTGGCGAGACTCTCTGCACAATAATTCCTGTCGCTGCACCACCCCCATTGCAGATCGCCGCAAGGCCATACTGACCCACTTTAAGTTGGTGTAGCAGAGTGACAAGGATCCTGCTGCCCGAGCTGCCGAGTGCATGTCCGAGTGCGATGGCGCCGCCTCTGGGATTAACGTTCTCGACTCCAAGACCGAGAATCTTGGCGTTGGCTTTGATGACTGCGGCGAAGGCTTCGTTGAACTCCCAAACGCTGATATCAGACTTCTGGAGGCCGGACTGGGCGAGGAGTTTCTCTACCGCTGTGGCAGGTGCAACTGGGAAATCAATGGGATCTATTTTAAATTAGCAAAACTCTAAGGACGGGCTTTAATATACGAACCAATTGCAGCATCAGCGTACGTGACGATACGTGCGAGAACACGGCTATCACTGCCGTACTGCTTTGCAATGTCCTTGCTTCCTAGCACAAGTGCTGATGCACCATCGTTGAATGAGGAGCTATTCGCAGCAGTGACAGTCCCAGTTCCATCCCTCACAAACGCAGGCTTCAGCGTGGGCACCTTCTCGAGCTTCAACTTGTTATATCCCTCGTCCTCCGAAATCACCACTTCGCCCTTCTTAGTCTTCACAGTCACCGGCACGACCTCATCCTTGAACAGTCCAGCAGCCCAAGCCTCTTGCGCGCGCTTGTATGTGAGAATGGCGAACTCGTCCTGCTCTTCCCGAGAGATGCCGTATTTCTTAGCCGTGTTCTCCGCGCAGTTCCCCATATGGATCTGATTATACACATCCCACAGACCATCTCCAACTAGCCCATCGACCAGCTTCTGCTCGCCAAATGCCGGCTGCTGGCTTGCCCGGTTGAGGTAATACGGCACCCTCGTCATATTCTCAAACCCGCCAGCTACTTGCGCTTCGGCCTGGCCCAGCTGGATTGTGCTCGCAGCGATTGTGACGGCTTTGAGACCCGACGCGCATACTTTGTTCACTGTTGTGGCTTCGACCGAGGTAGGAAGGCCAGCGAAGATGGAGGCTTGTCGGGCGGGAGCTTGCCCCATGCCGGCGGCGAGCACGTTTCCCATATGCACAGCATCTATCTTTGAGACTGGCACTTTGGATTTCTCCAGTGCGGACTTGATTGCGGTGGCGCCGAGTTGGGGGGCGGGGACGGTTGTGAAGGCACCATTGAACTATTGGAGTGAGCAAAGAGGGCTCCGGAAGACTACAGGATGACTTACGACTCCCGTAGGCGTTCTTGAGGCGCTGAGAATGTATGCATCCCGTATTTCCTTCTGCGCCGGCCGTGATGTGCTGAATTGACGCTGGATAGTGGCGAGTCTCTGCTGTGCCCGCGGAAGAGAGCGGGCGGCGGAGCTAAGCGGGGCGCGGAGAGCGGAGGACATTGCGGTATTAGATGGTTTAGCTAGGGCTAACGCAAAGAGAAATGAGGAAACAGAAAGACGGCTCGTGTTGTTACTGCTTCGTCACATGTTGGCAATGTGTGCGCAAGTTGACATAGCTGCTGTGGGGAATGCTGGTTGCTTGGTCCGCCATCGGCCCGAGCTATCGGTTTGTATCGCTCTAAACTTCTGGGCCATTAAGGGCTGGTTTACTAACTTTTTTCCACCTGTTCGTGCCCACCTGGTCGACGCCGCCAGGTGGGTCAAATTAAAGCCCAACAGGTGGATTGTAAGCGCCACTAGCAAGCGCTCGTGCAGGGGTGTAGATCGAACAGGTAAGAGCGGTTCGTTTACTAGAGGTAGTCGCCAAGGTTACTGGTGGGCGAAATAGCGGTGGAGCAGGGTTATATAAGCCGCACGCGGGACGTCTAAAGGCTCTATATAAAACAAGTAGTTAGAGCCTTATAGATATAATTAACCCGTTCTTAATATACGCACCTTTTTTATGGGCGACAACAACGAGCCTATAGAAGGCTAGCCCTGTTAACACTGCTGCTAGCGTAGCTCCCCCTGCCCCTGGCTATAGCTATGGCCTAACCGCTACCTTTACTACTACCTTTACTACCACCTTTATACCCAGTATAACGTCCTCTGAAGCTGCCTCTACTACTACCTTACCAATATTAATACCTGTAATAAAGCTACTGAAGAAGCGAGTAAGGGTAAATACAGTAAAGAAGGATCTTATAGCTGCTAGTACTAGTTCCAAGCCACCTGCTAAAAAGACTTGGAGGAAGAAGGCGGTAGAGGGTAAGGATCCTAGTAAGAAGCCTTAATTAATATAGCTTAAGGCGTTAAGTAAGGCGTTTCTGGAGTATATAAAGCTATTAATTACCTAAGGTAAAGAGACCAACGGAGCTATATTTAAAGCCACTAATTACGCTAATACTATTACCTATATTAAAGTTAAATTGGGCTAGGACCTTACTCTTAATCAGTTAATAAATAAGTATAATTATTAGAAGGCTATATACCGCAAATAGGAAGCGTATATTAAGGCATATTTAGGGTAGAGCAAATATAAGGTTACTAGCTTACCATAGACTGATAAGGAAGGCGTTATAAAGGGCTATTTTAATAGCTATATTAAAAGGAGACCTTTTAAAACAAAATGGCCTATTTACTATAAGTAACTAACGGAGCTGCTTGCTGGTAAAATGGCCTGTGGCGATTATACCGGCACAATTAAGAAGGCGCTTAATAAGGATTTAGTTTAGAACTAGGGCAATATTAATTTAAATTCGTCTAATTATAATAATAAGGATAGTAAGGGTAAGTATAAGGATAGTAAAAATCTAAATATACTACGCGGTATGGTTAAATAGAGCCTATTTAGTACACTAATTAATGGCTAGAGCCCTACTCCTATACTAGGTATATTAACACCCTTAACGCCCTTAACGCTTTTGTAATCCTCTTTAGTATTCTTATTAATATTATTATCTTCCGCAAGCTAATCTCCCTTGCCTACGCCTGGCGTGACGGAAAAGAGGGCTTAAAACACTAAGAAAGTAAAGAGGCTAGAGTTAATGAAGCGGTTAATAAAAAACGTGGCTAAGGCTACTAATTAAAGCCGTCCGTTAAAGACATTAGCGGTAATAGAAGCTTTGAGTAAGAGTATTAGCGAGGCAGCGGCGACGTTTAAATTATTAAAGATAACGCTATTAGCAATACATAGCTCGCCAATTAAGAAGGCTATAGGCAGCTTTATTTATAATTTTAAGTACCTTTTTATTATTAATTAGCAACTTGTTCTAAAAGGATTTAAGGTTAAAAGTAGGACCTATATCTTTAATTTGCTTACCGGTAAAGCTTAAAAAGGGTATATTAAGCAGCTAGTAGTTAATATAAGATAGCAGTAGTTATATATTAAATAATTAAGGTCCTTTAGTGGAGGATTAAAGGTTAGTAGTAAGTTAAAGGATTAATATAACGTTAATTTTAGCTCTAGTCCTTAAGAGGTGTAGGTAAAGTAATTAATCTATAGCTAAATAACCTATCACGACTTTTTTAATAGTGGTATTGCACGTATTTATAGGTACTTAAATACTATACTTACAGATAAATTATATCTGCTGCTTTAGTCTTTATAAAGATAGGTAATATTACTACTAAAATTAAATATTGTCTTCCTCTAGAACTTCTAGGACTTCTACTTTAACTATACCTAAGCCTTGTAGCTAGAACGTCCTAATACTACTCCTATATTGCATCTGCTATATCCTCCCGCTGCTAGCTTATTGTAACGGAACCTTGTAGCAGGAACTACGGTGGGTCCTATTATTAGGCTAGGTATGTAGGTAAGAACAAATCAACAATATAATAACAACTAGTGGAGTGGTTGCCTAACAGATTAACTCCAATTATATTCTAAGATTCACTACAAGGAGAGAACTATCTATAGTAGGGACTGAGGTCCTTTAAATACACAACCATACTCCTAAGAAATCCTCTCTTGTATATAAGGTATGTGTTATACGTGTTATACGCGGGCATACACTACGTATACTCCGTATACTGCGTATAATATTATATAACTCGCTTACTATTCCTTATTATATGGTTCTACCGGATCCATCTTAAACCATACTTATATTAACCAACTAGCTTTCTATAACTCCTCCCTAAGTAGTTGTAATATTGTACTTAAAGCGTCCGTAATACTATCTCCCTCCTTTTTATCTTTGTTTTTAAAGATCCCTAACATCTCTAAGTTGTCTACTAGAGGTGTAATGTCTGTTTAATTAGTCTAGTTAATATCCTTACTTATTATACCTAAAGCTTCTTCTTCTTTATAAGCGCAACGTTGTGCTCGCACTATGGCTGCCATACTGTTACTTAGTAAGATAATGTCGTCTCTATATTCTCGTTATGTAAAAGCGGGGTTAGTGTATATTGCGATAGCAAGTCCCTTATCTTAATAACCCTTGTCTTGCTCGGAGTGCACTAATATAAATATTTAATTGTCCTATGACGTTTGCTCTATTTTTAACGCTAAGTATACGCGTCCTATAACTCTTAACAGTCTTTAAGTTCCCTAAGTAACTTGTTATAGGGTCTTATATTTAATCTACTACTATAAAGCTTAAGTCTGAGTTGGCCGCTACGCGCGCTAAACTCTACCGTTCTGCTAAAGAGACCGCTTGGGCCCTTAAGGCTTAACGTTGCTCCTTTAAGTCTTAGTAGGTTGCGTTCGCTCAGTTAACCCATCTTAAGAAGGTTTATAAGAAGGTTCGTTTTAAGAAGTGAAAACTTGTTTAATAGGGTCTTAATAAGCTAGGTAATAAAAGGACTAGCTTTCCTCCTATAAGGGAAACAACTTTAAGTAGCTCAGCAATTGCTCCTCTTGGGTCCCCCTTAGGTAACTTATTCTTTAGTAATCCTTTTTTAATGCTTTCTAACCTGCTTTCTTTTAATACTCCTTTACCTTTCCTATAGCGTTCTCTAGGTTGCTTAGTGGCTCCTAGGTAGTCTTATTATAGCCTATTTACTTTACTTTATACCACGTTTTGTCATCTACGTCCTTATAACTAATAATCTTTAAAACTTACTATTTGTCTTCTTTTTGTCCTCTATATGTGTCTGCCTTATAAACTAGTGGCTTAATATCTCCGTGTACTAGTTCTAGCATTGCGATATATTATATAGGGTAGATCTTTATTTTAGCTAGTAGGTTCAACTTATACGTAACCAATAAAATTCTTTGCTTAACTTTAAAAGGTGTAATGGGCTTGTATAAATGCTTCTAAACCGAAGCTTATAGATTGCTACCATACAAGAATACTAAGCTAAGGAGAAGAAGAAGTCTGTTAGAGACTGGTAAGATATAAAGGGGTTGCCAAGGCGCTAGTAGTAAGCGAGCCAATGGCGATTTTCTATCCCGGGGATGGAAAATCCTGATTAGTTGGCAGGAGTTAGGGTCCACTAAGTATGGCAGGTGGCATTGCCCTAGCACTATTATATTACCCCCCCCTCCTAAAAAAGCCTGCCCTTAGGCGTTGTCCGAGCTCCTTATTGTTATCTAAATTATTATAGTTATCCACCCCTTCTTTTTAGCATTTAATCCAGCTTTTTAATTGGCGTGGTGGTCCAGGAAGGTTAGGGTAGGCTAGGTGGAAGTCCCGTAGCTTATAGGGAGAGTACTTAAAATTAGATGCAGGGTACTATTTTAGATCTTTATCGTGACCTACCCAGCTCGCACGGTATTTTAGGGTACTGCGGTCTTTCTTAACTGCTAAGATCTCTTTAACTTCCTATTCCTCATCCTTTGCAATCTGAATTGATGGTGGGGGGTCGTTATACTGTCTAGGCAATGGGTCGTCCGCGGCTTTCCGTAGTCGGTCTAGAGAGAAGATAGGGTGGATCTTTATTAACTCTAGTAGCTTAACCTTAAAAGAGTGCCCTACCTTCTTAGGGATCTTGTAGGGGCCAGCTATTTAGTGGTCTAGCTTATAGCTTGGCCTCTAGGTTTTCTAGTTCTTTGTTAACACCCATACCTTATCTCCTATATGGAAGTCTACCTCGCGACGATGTTGGTTTACGTCGGCCTCTTTCTTCTCTTGTGCTTTTTTTATAATTGCTTAGGCAGTCTTCTAGGCTCCGTGCATTCTTTTAGCGAATGTCTAGGCCTCTTTGTAGCTGAGGCATTTACGGGCCGTTATAGGTCCTATAGGTCTATCCCAATTAAAGGATGTTTGTGGCTTGTATCTATAGATTAACTTAAATAGCGACATTCCTATACTATCATAAGGGAGCGTAAGCTGTGCGTAGTCTATTATAGGTAGTAGTTCCGACTAGTTGTCCTAGTAGTAATTAATAAAGGGGCGAAGTCGTTAGTTGAGGTACTGGTTTATAATCTTAGTTTGGCCGTTAGTCTAAGGGTGGAATACGGTAGAGAGCTTAATCTTAATCCTAAGGATACGGCAGAATTTATCCTAGAAGTCCAATATAAATTAGGGTCCATGGTTAGAGATAATTAACTTAGGAGCGCCATAGATCTGGTAAATATTGTTAATATATATACGGGCCATATCTTTTGCGGTTGTAGTCTTAAAGCAAGGGAGGGAAATGGCTTATTTACTTAGTCGGTTGACTACTATAAAGGCCATATTGTAGCCATATTTGTCCTTTGGGAATGATTTAAAGTCCATTATAATATGCTGCTAAGGGCGTTTGGGAACTGGTAGTGGTTATAACTATCTAGGGGTTTAATTCCTGGGGGTATCTACCTATTTGCAAGCATGACAATTCCTAATAAACCGTTCTATATTGGACAGGAGTCCTCGCCAGTAGTAGCGAGGCGCTAGTAGTCGGTAGGTCTTGTCTTGACTAGGGTGCGCCGTAGAGACTTAATAGTGGGCTTTACGGATTAGCTCCGTTTGTAGGTTGTTAACATCTGGAACTATAAGCCGTTCTTAGTATAAGAGTAGTCCGTCTTCTATTTCCAAATCAGGGTTGCCTTCCGTAGCTTGGTCGCGGAGGGCTTTTAGGGATTCGGCTGTACGGTTCGCGATTAGAATGCGGTTAATTAGTCCTATTAGTTTATCCAAGATCTCTCCTTTTATAGGCGCCAGCTTATTCTGTTTAGAGTTTAGTTCCTTAAGGATATATAGATCAAGCTATTTGGGATAGAGGAGGGCACGTGTCTAGTGCTAAGCCTTTAGCTTATCCTATGGTTCCACGTCCTGTTCTCTCTGGGTAAGGGCATTAGCTTTAGAATTTTGCCTACCAGGGCGGTATATGATTGTAAAGAAGAATTAGGAGAGTATTTTAGCCCACCTAGCCTGTTAACCAGTAAGCTGCTTTGTTGTCATAAAATACTTAAGGGCTTTATAATTAGTATAGATTTTAATCTAAGAGTCTATACTTCTAAGCTCTGCGCGCCACTAGAATAATAATTGTATAATAGCTAGTATTTCCTTATCGTGTACCTCGTAGTTATACTCGGCTGGGGCTATTGTCTTTAAGAAAAATGCTATAGGGTACTACTTGCTATCTAGGTATAACTGTAAGAGAACTCCTACTACTATTTTATTAGAGGCGTCCGTTTCTAGTATTAATTTAAGGTCTGGGTTATAGTAACGGAGAATTAGGGAGGAGGTAAGTTAGTCCTTTAACTCCTTAAAAGCTTCTGTATAGTTATTATTAAAAATAAAAGGCGTGTTATTTTTTGTTAGTTATATAAGAGGCTTAGCCACAACCCCGTAGTTATAGATAAACTAATGGTAGAAGTTACAGAAGCCTAGAAAGGACTAGATGCCTTTTATAGTGTAAGGGGGTTTCTAGTTGTGTATCACCTTGACCTTTTTAGGGTTAACTTTAATTTCTTCTATACTAATAATGAACCTAAGGTACTTTATTCGTTTTACTCTAAATTCGCATTTCTTAATGTTAACTTATAGGCCTATATTCCGCAGCCTCTCTAGGACCTTTTTAACGTGAACTTAGTACTTAAGTTTATTGTCTAAGTATATAAGAATATTGTCTAGGTATACTGTATAGAATTCGTTAAGGTAGTCAAAAAGAATATTATTTATGTACCGTTGGTATGTGGCTGGCCCATTTGTTAGTCTAAAAGGAAGAACTTTATATTTGTAAGAACCGTAGCGGGTATAGAACGTTATTAGATTCTCTAATACAGGGTCTATCCTAATTTAGTAGAAAGCTTAGCGGACATTAAGCTTAGTAAAGATTTTAGCTCAGCTTAGACATATAAGGGTCTTATTAATTAGGGGAAAAGGGTAATAATCTTTCTAAGTAATGGCGTTTAGTTTCTAATAGTCGATGCAGAAGTTGAGGCCTTTATTAGGTTTCTTTACAAAGAGAATAGGGGAAGTAAAAGGGGCCTAACTTGGCTTAATAAACCCCTTATAGAGGTTATCGATTAAGTACTATTTGGTTGCTTTTAGTTCCTCTATAGTTTGCTAGTAAAGGGGGCTGTAGCCTAGAGAGTTATCGGCCTCTAGTTAAATCTTATAATTATAGGTTTAGTGGGGGGGTAGTATATTTAAGGCTGCTTTTAAGAACGCGTCTCTGTGGTCTAAGAGGTATATAGGGAGGAGGCGCTTAATTAACTCCTTATTAGTTTCCTCTACTGGCCCTTCTTCCTTCTTGTTAATAATCTGGTTGATTTTGTATAAGCTAGTTATAAAGACCTCGTTGTCCTTCTAATATATATTAAAGTGGAAACCTATGGCGCTAATTGCCGCGATATCTACTATAGGGGGGTTGTGTGGTAGTAGGGGTGTCCGCGGCCTTAGGGGCTTTTAGTGTATTGGTGTTGTCTTTACTCCTTTTAGCTCTTGTTATATCTTCTAAAGGTTATCCTTTAAGTCCTATTGGTATGTCCTCTTCCCTATTGGCCGGATCTTCGTAATTTGGAAGTTGTCTATATTACTATCCGTTTTACTTCCGTAAGTAGAGTCCTCCTTAACTGTAGTCCTTTGGGGGAGTATCCTTGTTAGTATGGATTTCTTACTGGCCTCGTAATAGGCATCTTCTTAAGTAAAAGCTAGGTCGCGGTCCCTAATATCCTACTAGTGGGTAGGATCGGCCTTCGCGGCTAATGTTTTATGGTTGGTACGGATCTCTCTAATAAAGGAGGGTAACTTTGGTCTACTCTCCAGCTAGACAAACTGTCTTTGTTAAACGTTTAGCCAAATATTAAAGTAGGACATCTATTTTTGGCTAAGGATTATATTATGGGACCCTAGGTCTAGGATATAAAAGGGGATGCCAAACTGGCATCGTCCATTAATAGCAATATATAGCTTTAAGACATGGGTAACTGGCTTATTAACTTAGCCATTATAGCCTTTTACTTGAACAGGCTTCTCTAGTCGGGTAGCATTTATATTTAAGAACTTAGCAACGTTATTTGTATAAGCAGTGTTTATAAAGGCAAAGCCATTTACTCTAGTGTTAATAAGGGCAGTTGTATTAACTCTATATCCATTTTAAGATACTATATATGGAACTGTAAAGTGTTTTCCACCTATTAGCTAATTTAGATCAATCTCTTTAAGATTAATAGGATACCCTAGGGGGGAGTCTTTCCCTAGGGTTCTTCTTTTTCTAACTTGTTGGGCGTTTCTTCTTCCTCTATCTCCTTAATATTACCCGTATCCTTTGGCTCTAGGTAGGACGTGGTAAAGTAACCATTCTTTCTACAATTAAAGCACGTGACCGTGGCAGGGTTAATTAGGGTGTTGCGATAAGCATTGGTTGAAGGTATGGTACGTGGCAGGTTAGGCGAGGTTTGCTAGTAGGCAGTTGTGACCGCTTTTGGTGTAAGGGCGGTTATGGTTTGTCTTCTGACGCCAGCTCCCGTTGGTGTAGCGGATAGGTTGCGGTTGCTATAGGACCTCTTTAGTTAATTAGAGCGAGTATTAATTTATTTTAGTTCTAAATCCAGCAACGAATATTAGGCTGTAAGTCTTTAGTAGGTTAGTAGGTTGTCTAAGACTACCGCAATCTTCTCTTGTAGTTGGACCGTTAGCTTGTTATATAGGTCCAAACAATAGTTCTTAGGGGGGACCTGGCCTTTGCTTACTAGGTGTAAGAATTAAGTCTAGAACTTAGTAAAGGATTGGTTTGATTTTATTATTAAGTAATTATAGTTGTAATAGGCATCCTGTACTTTATTTGGATTAATATAGATAGTAGCTAGGTGCTATATTATCTTGTTAATAGATATAAACCAAATAGGTAACTCGTCCTTAAACTTGGCCTAAAGGTGTTGCTAGGCGTCCCTAATGGTTTAACTGAAGAGGTAGAGCATTTTAGCTTCTTTAGAGGGGAAATGGTTATGGTTAACATGAAGCTTTCCTTATATCTGGATTCTCCAGTTCTTAAAGGTCGGGTCTACGCCGTCCGATAATAGTGGGGGGTTAGGGAGCTTAATGGACTTTAATTACTTTGTTATTATATCCATACTCTCTGGTATATTGTATTTGGTAGAGTGAATGGGTTAACTAAGGCTTTATAAAGGGGAGGCTGGGCTATTTTATAAGGCAGTAAGGCTTTCTAGGATCTCCTTTAGAGTCTCTTATGTGCTTTAGGCTTAAAGATAATCGACCTTCTAATTGGCTGCAAGGGCACGAATCTGCTTATGTATACCTGTAATGTTGTTATTGTCTTTAATTTCTAATCCTAACTGGACCTCGTGTTCCTCTTGGGTAGAGGTAGGTCTTTTGGATAAGCTTGCTTTAGGTGCTATTGTTAGCTTCCTAAGGTTTGTCGGAATTGTATAATTTGGTTTTAATTCTGGGGTTCTTTTATGGGTGCAGGTTAAGTACAGTCTGGCCTATAAAGTGGGATATTGTTAGGGCCTTCTTAGGCGTAGTAGTGTGGGTTTTTTAATGTCTAAGTATAACGCGTTGACGCGTCATTGCAGATAAAGGTCTTTTTAGGGTGGGATATTATTGAGGCCTTTCTAGGCAATGTAGGGAGAGCTTAGTATAATATGATGGGCTTGTATAAATGCTTCTAAACCAAAGCTTGTAGATTGCTACTATACAAGAATATTAAGCTAAGGAGAAGAAGAAGTCTGTTAGAGACTGGTAAGATATAAAGGGGTTGCCAAGGTGCTAGTAGTAAGCGAGCTAATGGCGATTTTCTATCCCGGGGATGGAAAATCCTGATTGGTTGGTAGGAGTTAGGGTCCACTGAGTATGGCAGGTGGCGTTGCCCTAGCACCGTTATAAAAGGTTCTAGTTTGATATAGTCTAATTTCTTACTTGGTCGTCGACTCTTAAAATTTTTGTATAATAGCTATACTTTATCTCCCTCCTTAAGATCTGATCCCTTAGATCTCCTAGTATTATAGTACCTTTTCATTTGTTCTTGTACTAGTTTAGCTGTTTTTATAAGGTCTGTATAAAGATTCATTAATATCTCTATTCTTTATTTAGCTGTGCTACTCATTTTTTTTAACTTAATATGGCGATAATAATATTCTTAGCTTATACCCGTAGTTCGCCTTAAATGGTAATATCCCCGTTCCTTCTTACGGTATTGTATTGTATGTAAACTATATAACTGGTAATAATAATACCCAATTATTCTATGCGTGGTTAATATAATGCCTTAGATACTGTTCTAGTGTCTAGTTTAGTCTTTCCGTTTATCCGTCCATCTGCGGATAATACGCTGTAGAGGTTGCTGCGCGAACTCCTTATTCTGCCAGAAACACTTCCTAAAATGCTGCTATAAATCTTAGATCTCTATCCGATATAATTTTATCTAGTGCTCTGTGTCTTGCAAATACTTCCTTTATATAGATTCTAGCGACATCCTCTGCTAACATCTCTTTAGTGTATGCTATAAAGTATCCCTACTTTGTTAGCTTATCTACTATTACTAAAATCACGTTATAATCTTGTCCCATAATAGGATCTCTTAACTTTAGTAACTTAATAACAAAGTGTAACCGACTACGGTACCCTGCCAAACTACCACTGTTTTATCTGCGTATTGCCTACGTATCGCCTACGTATCACTTACGTATCACGCTGTTTTGCTTACGTATTTGTCTCCCCTTCTATTTATTTCCATACCTTCCTCGTGTATATATGGACACTTTAGATCTCCATTTACAATTAAGTCGCTCACTCAATTCTCCCATACTTGCACTATTATAGTTATAACCCTGGATCGCACTACCTACTAACCAATTAATCGGATTGCACTACCTGTTGCACTATCTAATTAATCTATTACCTTATTTAAGAAGTCACTACTTCTATTACCTTTGCAAGTATTTCGAGCTTCTTCCGGGTACCGCTCTTATACTTATAATTACTTTTAAATTAAACAACCAGTCTATAGCCGTTACGCTACAGACAACCTCTACCACCACTATTAATTAAATGGACGATTAAACCCGACTGATAAATAAACTGACAAATTAAATCGTTAAAATAAGGTTTCGCTAAGACGCTAACCTAGACCCTACCTGACCTATTAAATTTCTAAAATAACGACTATAAGCAAATTAAAAATTAACGTTATCCTCAACCAGCCATCTGATTGGCTTTAATGGTTCTTTATTATTTAAGATACTGCTAAAATAAACAAGGTATGGCAGTATATTGACCCATCTAAGACGAAAGATAAGCTCCCGAAGCTAGAACCTCCAAAACAACCTACACTAAAAGACGTACTTCCCACTGCTACCTTAATAGCTTAACTAGACTAAATCAAGCTCATTGCCTACAATTAACTATACGCGGAATATAAGGACGACCTCCGTATATACCAGAAGCAAGAGCAGGCTATAAGCAATGTTAGCACCTACATCATTTAATTAATATTGGTAGACTACCTTCCTCTTATTAACGGCCTCGATACAGTACACGAACGGCTTTAAGCATTAAAGACTACACTAGCCCCTACCACCTTAGGTTAAAAGCACGACGTCCTTAATTAATACACGGCTCTTAAAGCCTATAGTCCAAGTTAAAGCATTAATAAATGGTTAAACAACTGGCGGAACGTCTACAAGCTAGCTAAATAATTGAAGCTACTAGACGTCCAAGGATTCAGACCCTACTACGATTTTATTTAAGCTATTAAGCCCATCTCTTCTAGTTTTGTAGGAGCACTAGAAGTAGACCTTATTAGAAAAGAATAAAAGGACAAAGATGCCTTATCCATTATTAACCTCATTAAGGAATTTAAGGAGCATTACTGTATGCAGCAGATAGCTTCTTCTTCCACCATGACTGCTAACCACTCTGCATTTGCAACACTTTAAAATAATTCCCCTGTCTTACCAATAAAGACATGCCTTTGTGGTGAAGAGCACCTATTTTAAGAATGCTAATATCTAATTGAGAACCTAAGACCCTATGGGTGGGTACCTGATGAGAAAATACAATAATAGATTAACAAAAAGCTCATGCGATATAAGAGACTTGCTACTGCTGTTAAGAAAGCACAAAAGGAGGCTTCCTAGAGGATGCCTATTACCACTGCTGACGAGAATATTGAGATCTGATTCCTCTTTAAATACAGTCTCCTAAGAGACTGGGGAGGACACCTTTTTGAATACAGTCTCCTAAGAGGCTAGGGAGGACATCTTTGAGTATAGTCTCCTAAGAGGCTAGATATATCTTTAAACACAGTCTCCTGAGAGGCTAGAGAAGATATCTTTTTGAATACAGCTCTATATCTAGAGATATAAAGCTAGGAAGATACAAAATCATTAAGCCCTAAACCTTTTTTTTACTCCTATTTTGGTATAGTTTTTACCTTTATTTGTTTTCTATAGCTTTGACTATACCGTTAAATCTAGGGGGGTGTGTAACCAACTATGGTACCCTGTTAAACCACCACTGTTTTATCTGCGTATTGCCTACGTATCGCCTACGTATCACTTACATATTACGCTGTTTTGCTTACGTATTCGTCTCCCCTTTTATTTATTTCCATACCTTCCTCGTGTATATATGGACACTTTAGATCTCTATTTACAATTAAGTCGCTCACTCAATTCTCCTATACTTGCACTGTTACACAAAGTCCTATAATATAACTTCCTATGGTCTTCCTAGTATCTTAATAGGTTGTAGCCCTCCATACGGCTTATGCCTTGTTAGTTTATTCCTTTAGCAATCTAGACATTCTTTTATAACTTATCTTGCTAGTCCCCAGATTTCTTAAATAATATATTCCTCTTAAAGCCTTAACACTAGTCCTGTAGACCCATTATGTCCTTATATTATTCCCTTATGGAATTCCTTAATAAATTCTTCTATAATAGATTTAAGCATATACGTTGCTTCTCTATTTTTATATTGCTCTAAGTCTGGATCCTCTACCTATGCTTCTTAGATCTTCTATATCCAATCACTTTCTGGTAATTTATGGATCTGACTTTCCTTAGTTGCTGCAATCTTTGGATAATTATACCTGATCAATCTGTCTTAATCCTTTCGCAATAAAGCTCCGGATAGCTTTTTGTTACTTTATAGTTCAGCCTTTCTACTTAGAGCGTCTGCTTGTGCGTTATTTGTACCCTTAGTATACTAAATTTCGAAATAGTATTCTATAAGCATTTCCGCCTATCTAACCTATCTTTGGTTGAGTTCCTTCGTTGTTAGGAATCCTGTAAGGTTCTTATAGTCCGTCTTAACTATAAATAGTTTCTCTGTGCCTTGTAAAAATGCTCTCTATTTCTTAAGTGCTATAACTATACCTAACAATTCCTTATTGTAAATGTCATAGTTTAACTCTAGTGGTGTTATTTTCCAACTATAGTACGCTAATGGATGCTATGTGTCCTGATGCCTCTGTAGCAAGTATGCTTCTAGTGCGAAGTCTAATACGTCTGTCTCAATAACTATTTCTAACTTTGGTTGATAGATCTTAAGGACTGGCTCTTAGGTAAACAACTCCTTAAGTTTCTGGAATAGCTTTTTCTACTTACTACCCTAAACCCATGGTTCCTCTTTCTTTGTTAGTCTTGTAAATGGCTTAATACTTTTTAACCATTATGCTATAAACCTCCTATAGTAGTTATAAAACCCTAGAAACGACCTTAACTGCATAATGTTCTCTAGTTCGTGCCAACTTACTATAGCTTTAACTTTCTTTAGGTCCATGCTAATCTTTCCTAGTTTAATAATAAATTCTACAAAATCGGTTTTTCTTATAAAGAACTCGCATTTCTTAATTGCTACTAGCATCTGTTCTTCCTATAGTCTCTTTAAAACCTATTTAATGTGTTCCCTATATTCTTCCTCATTCTCTAAGTAGATGATAATGTTATCGAGGTATGCTATAACAAACTTATTAAGGTATTCTCCTAATATACTATTAATTCGCTTCTGGAACGTTACTAGTGCGTTTATAAGCCCAAATTATATAACTAATGGTTTATATAGTCCTTCCTTTAACCTAAAGGCTGCCTTCTATTTGTCGCCTTCTTTAATCCTAATCTAGTGGTACGCCTATCTCAGATCTATCTTTATAAAGATCTTTACGTTGCCTATTCTGTCTTAGATCTTGCTAATTAAGGGTAAAGGATATCTATCCTTCCTAGTGATGCTGTTTAACTATCTATAGTCTATACACATCCTAAGTTTTCCGTTTTTCTTTAGGATGAATAGTACTAGATATCCTACTAATAACTATAATGGTCTAATATATCCCTTACGTAAGTTCTCCTAGATAAACTCTTTAAGTGCTACTAACTCTGTTTCAGTAAGCTTATAGATTAGAAAGAACTTTAGACTTATTCCCTCTTCTAACTCTATCTTATGGTCCCATACTGCATGCTCTAACAGCTTTTCACTCTCTAGTGACTATAACTTTTTACTATACTTGTGGTATCTCTTTGGTACATAACTTAAGCCTCGCTTAGTCTCTTTATATATTGCTCCGACTTAGTACTATACCAACTTGGTTTACTATCGCACTTTGCGCTATTAAGTATCCTTAATATTGACCTAACCTATAACCCAATTGATTTTTAGATTATACTCCTATAACTAAGGCATTCCTAATATCGCCTTATTCTATCCTAACGGTAGGATATTAAAAGACATTCTAACTGGTCTTCCTTTAATAGTTAACTAAATAGGTCCTATTTTAAGATTAATAATACCTCCTCTATAGGCTATCTAATCTCCTAAAATTATTATAAGTGGATATAGGTATTCCTTTTATCTATATAGTAACCCCATTCTTTTTACTGCCTTTAGTAATATGTGGTTTCTAGTTACTCTACTATCTATTAACGCTTTAAACTACTAATCTTGCCATTTAGCTTGTAAATTTAGGTATTGTCCTTAAATTCCTTTAAGGGTTTAAGGCTCTAATACTAGTTCCCTCTAGTCCTATATATCTCCCCTTTTCCTAACTATTGGCTGCTAGATCCTGTTTATACTTAGTCTACCTTAGGCTAATACTTAGTTTATTTCTTTTCCTCTATATGCCATAGATAAGTGTTCTCTGGGCACGCCCACTACTATTATCTATCTAGGCATTCTTCCGTAAGGAATCTTCCTAGTTAAAGTATTAAGTCTCCTTAACCCTATACTTCTACTAGGTGCCATCTATGTATATACTTGGCGTTCCTAAACCGCTTTTCCTCTGGTGCCTAATATATCCTTACTAGGTACTTCCGGTTCTTATCTTTTAGTGCTCTATGCATATTACACGTATTATCCACACAAGCTATCCACAATAGTGTATAATGCGCTATATGTTTTGGGTTAACTCTTGGTTTATCTTTATCCTTAAGTTTAAACCTATACCTAGTTAACCTAACTACTGGTATTTCTACTATGGGTACTAAGATTTGTTATTCGCTTCTCTAGTCCCTAGATCCTTCTTTTAGGTTCCTTAACGTTGTAATTAACGCTCCTTTAATGTGACTTATGCGTTTTTCCGTAATAGGTTGGTCTTAGACAACTTTTTTATCTAGCCATATATAGAAATCTGCCTATTTGTTATTATGTTGTTGCCTATACCACTTTCCATATAACTGGTTTAGTGTGTATAGTCTATCTGTTAGAAAGTACCTTGTTATTACTATATTATAATATCCTTTAGTATGTCTTTCTTCGAACCTAGTTAGAATATCTACGTTAGGAAAAAATTTACCAGCATTTAATTTTACCTTTTTGCCATTTTAGCATTTCCTAGCATTTCCTAGCATTTCCCAGCATTTCCCAGCATTTAGCAGCATTTATAATTAAGTATTAGCATTTAGCAGCTAAATGCGGCATTTATAACTAAGTCTTAGCATTTAGCTGCTAAGTGCTAACTATATAATTACTAAGCATATATAAAAGTTTAATTTTTAATTTTTATTAATATTAGTAAGCATATATAAAAGTATAAAAGTATATATTTTAAATATTATTAATATTAGTAAGCATATATAAAAGTTTAATTTTATAATTTTAATAATTTTAAATATTAGTAAGCATACATAAAAGTTTAATTTTATAATATTAATAATAATAAATATTTTATATTTTATATTTTATATATACTTTATTAATAAATATTAAAATTACTACCCCTAAAGCTCTG
>Ga0307507_10002715_pt1 | contig 36335 bp, 26 predicted proteins | sample 7_EM_MG_FD_207223 | JGI IMG/M metagenome (GOLD analysis project Ga0307507, IMG submission 207223) | Populus trichocarpa ectomycorrhiza microbial communities from riparian zone in the Pacific Northwest, United States - 7_EM | ecosystem: Host-associated > Plants > Roots > Unclassified | place...
GGAGGGACCCTAGGGTGCCCTATAGGAGAAGGAACTAACAACCCTAAAGTAGGGAAGATATATTAGGAAAACAGGTAGAGAAAGTAGAAGAAGAATAATACGGCGCTAGGGCCCAGGCCTATATAGAGAAGGAAGGAAGACGCGTAAGAGGCTAGTAAAGATAATAGTAAGGGAGAGAAAGGAGCCAAAGTAGAGTATAAAAGAGTACTGGAAAACCATCTACCGCAATATAATACTGGTTGGACCGACGCTAGAGAGACAAATGGGAGTTAAAGGTATAGAGGTAGACTTAGGTAAGGGGAACCTAAGCCATAGTATAGGTAATACTATAGGGGGTAAATACCTAAGGGCTCTAAGAGGGCCTAATAAAGGTAGAAAATATAATAGCAACACTCTTAAGGACAGGAATAATAGGACTAAAAGATTAGCTTTACTGGGTGGGTGTCCTAGTAGGTAGCCTAAGGTATAAATATAGCTGGCTAAGACAGACACCAAAACACGTAATACTATTATGCCCCTTATACACCAGCTAAGAAGCAATGCTTTTAGCAGCTGGCATAGAAAACTATAATACACTGCTCTTAACACAGAAAGGCCTTAAGGCGGCTACCCAGTGGCTTATTGGCCAAAATGTGCTAGACCAGTTCTGGGTTGCAAAGGAAATAGCAATAGAAGGCAAAGGGGCGAGTAATAGGCGCCCCCTAATAACTCTACAGGAGTAGAGTATAGTGTGTAATACTAGCGCGTCCGTAGGTTTGTTACGGCAGCAGTAGTTCCCAAAGAGGTTAAAAAGTAAGGTAGTAGAGCACTACTGGTAACTCGCAGGCGACTTGCAAGCGAGCCCTAAAAGGCGGGGAGACGGATCACGGGGTTTTCTTAAATAGAGTTTTCTCCCTATATGTATATAAGGAGTAGTCCGCGTGGGCCCAACAGGGATCCAAATCGAACGTTAAGCAATGAATAATATATAATATATAGATCTTAAGTCTATTTCTTTAGGAAGGTTTACAGCTACGGCTATATAGTAATTTGCTCTTTATTAAGCTAATTAAGTATAATCTAATTTAGGGATTGGTCTTTAATCTTACTAATAATCTATTAAGTACGCTCTTTGGTATTATCTTATATTATTAGCATCTTAAAGAAGTTATCTACTTTATAAACCTAATTGTCTAACTATTAGGCGTTAGGTCTATAGCAGAGTTTTAGACTACTAGAGGCCTTAGCTAGTTAGTCTATATCCTTTTTCTATTTACTATATAGGTATCTCTTTAAGTCTTCTATACCTTCTTAGGTAGGTACTAGGTAGCCCCTAGGAGGCCCTTAGCCTTAACTAGGTTATAAAAGATTTTATCTAGCCTGGATTAAGCTCTACTAGATCTAGACCTACCCCTAGAGGTTTCTAATATATTTATTAATAGCTCCTTCCTATATAGCTTTTAAAAGCCTTATAGCAGCTTCCCAATATCCTCTTTAAAGAAAATTGGTATAGGGCTCTTAACTTTCTAACCTTAGACCTAGGGAAGCTCCGGCTATAGAGGTAGTATTAGTACTAGTAGCTAATACGGGTTTTCCTATAAGGCTTAAGTTTTAAGTTAGTAGTTAGGTTGGATTACCTAAAGGGGTAGGCCCGCTTGGTTTATAAGTAGTCTGTATATTACTACTATATTAATTATAGGCTGGTGGTCTTTTAGGAGGGTTTTAGTTAGGTTTCTAGTTGGGTATATTAGTATATTCCTCTAGCATTTTTAATTTAGGGGAAGATTTTAAAGTTACCTCTGGCGCTTAATCTTCTAATTAGCCTAAGTGGGGCTAAAGGGGTTCTAGTTACTTTTTAGTAGTATTATAACTATTATAGAGGGTATCTACGTTTTCCTTAGCGTTGCTGGTAACTATAGGTATACAAGAGTCTTTAAGCTTTTAGTGCATCTAGGTATTAGGACTTATTTGGCCGTCTTGCCTAGAGGTTTATATTATTATAATCTTTTACTATTAGAGGGACCTTCCTACCTTAGCGCGACGGCTTTTTATAAGGTGTTTATAGAGTTTATATTTAGGTTATTATGAGATTTTAAGGAAGGACAGTGGATATAAATAAAAGATATAAATAAACAATCTAGTCCTTAAAGCCAGCTGCCCTTCTAAATAGAGTAGAAAGGATTTAAATATAAGGGGACTTTATAGATAGGGGGCTATAAGGACACGATTATAAAATAGGATAGATTGGTAAGAGAGACAAATTTTTAAGGAGGTAAGGCCTTAAGGATCGTGGAGACTATATACTACGGGTATATACCTCCGGCACGTAACCGGCGACCATTTAAGGGGCGTCCGGAGGTTGTCCTAAGGGCAACCCCAGGTGTCTGTAATAATATCCCTTACAGCTAGTTACAAAAAGTCTGGCTTGCGTAACCCCACAACGCGAACGCGTGCATCCTACTACTAACTTCTACTTGCAACAATGCAACAATGCAGCGCTCGTTTGGCCAGGAAATTAGTGGAAATCGTGGCCGAGGTGAAGAACTATCGTCTGCCACGCAATTGGCTATTATTTCGCAGTATGAGGCTGGTGTTTCAAGGCAAGAGTTAGCAACTGAATTCGGCTGTTCACCGAGCTGCATCTACCGCACAATTAAGAGATGGAAACAATACAAAACTTTCGAATCTTTACCTCGATCTGGCAGGCCTGAGAAACTTAATTATCGCGAGAAACGAGCTGCAGTTTGAGCTGTACGAAGGGTGCCTAAAATTCTGTACCGCACACTTATGAGTCTGAAGCTCGGCCAGTGTTGCCGAAAGCTCCGGGAGTGCTCGCCAAGGCACTAAAACCTCGGCTAGTGTTGATATTCTAACACCAACCCAGCTTTACTTGGTACACAATTCAAACTTTTATTAAATCATGTTTAGAGGCAATAATATAATTATATTTTAATTATAACGTTAATACAGCTGTTTAGAACCTTTAATTAAATACTTTCTACCATTTATTATAATTTTGAAAGATATTAGTAATAAAATAGACAATATAAGTTTTAGGAGGTTATATTAAGGTTATATTAAGGTTTTATTAAGAATCTAATATGGCTATAGACCCTAGAGAACTAGTAGTCTAGAGAGGTATTTATTAATATTCTATTTATATTATTATCTTAATCTAACTTAACCATATTAATTGCCGCCAAATCCCTTTTAGCCCCTAGAGAATAACTGTGATAACTTTTATATAAGCACCATAGGTATATATCTAGGTTATATCCATAATCTAATATAGAATAGATACTACTTAACAGTCTAAACACCTAATTTTATAATAAGGTAAAGTAACTTCTAGTAGTTATAAGAAGGATCTAATTAGGATATAGATTAAAAATTTTCTCTAAAATAGGTAGGTGAATGCTTTTAGTGGGATAGAGGTTATATAAGATATAAGTTATATTTTAGATAAAACTAATTTATATCTATAATCTAATCTTAATAGATTATTAATAAAGTCCTTAATAGCCCTAGTAGCTCTATCCAAGATCCAAACGCCACTATAATAGCTATATATGGTACTCTAGTAAATAGGGCAGTAGCTTCTAGGCCATATTCTAATCCAGACTTAGATAGTAGTAAGGGCAAGGGTTTTAGCACTTATAATACTACTCCTTAGCTAAATATTATAAAGGGGCGCATTTCTGGTGCCCCTAGCTAATATACTAAGGTATAGTATCTTAGACTTAATAAGCGCCTAGGGTAGGTTCTATTTTTTTATATTAAGGTAATATCTAGTATGTATCTAGCTTATATCCAAGATATAACCTAAATATAGCCCTATAGCAAACATTTCCTCGTCTATATTCTGCCAGAGGAGATTTTCTATAAATGGGATTATGCTATTAGGAAGACTGTAAGTTATAAGTACTATATATCTTTGTTATATCCTAGATCTAACTATAATAGGATCTAAATGCCAAGCACACTATTTGCGCTTAGGAAAAAAAAATTGTAAATGGTTATAGAGGATTAATTAAGTATATTAGGTTGCATTTTCCAGTAAGATCCTAGATATATCTATATTGCATCTATATTATAACCTTTTTCTAATCTTAAAATAAAGAAAGGTGTAGGCTATATAATTAGAAGTATAAAGCCTAGAGGTTAAAAAGAGCTAGAATTAGATAATTTAGATAGTATGGTTGTTTATATATCTATATTATATCCTAGATCTAACCTATTTTAGCGGCTTAGAAGACACTTTATAGAGCTATTTATATAGAAGAGGAACTGCAGGTTATATACCCTATTAGTAAAGCAGTAAAAAAGGCTGATATATATTATAATGGTATAAACTATTATTCTTCTATCTAGGATATATTGCTAATATATTTTAGCGCCCTTAGCCGAAAATGCACCCTTAATAGCTAAAGATTGTGGAAAACGCAAAGCAACTTTAACAGATCTAGGTATATTATTATTTATAATCTTATTATATTATAGATCTAACTAGAATATATAGAGGAGCTAGTTAAGTAGATATGTATTATATTCTATTTTAGAATTCTATTAACACCTAAGGGTAAGGCAAGTTTAGGCAGTTCTAATTACTATATAACTATAATCTAACTATAATCTAACCTTAATATAGCCTAACTGTACTATAATGTTTAAGGTTATTAGTAAGTCTAATAAGCAGAAGTGTTCTTTATATAGGACCAGTAGTAAGAGTAGGTTTATTAGTTATATTTCTAATATATCTTAAATCTAACGTAAATAGCATGCTTATCTAACTGGGCTATATATATATGGTTTAATAAGGTATACTTATAGTCTTTAATTATATTACTGATATATTTATAATCTAACTATAAATAGAACTTTGTTTTACCTAGGATAACGCTGCTAGGGGTTGCAGATAACTTTAATAATAGGAAGACATTTAATACTAAAGAGGACTACGCTATATAGGTTAAATAGGTTATAGTATTTATACATCTTAGATATATCCTAGTTCTATTATAGTTCTATTATAGACACTAAAGCATTAAGCGTGGGCATAGAGCATAGCGCGGAGTATATAGGTTAGGCTTTCTTAGATATTACAATGTTCTTATATCTAGGTAATAACCTTAATATAACCTCTACTCCTTATACTTATAAATATAAAAATTTATATTAACTAAGTTCTTGTTCTAATTTTCTTAACTCTAACTTTAGCTTCCAATTTTGTAGTTTAATTGCCTTTGCTTTAGCTTCTATATATAAAACCCTAGCCTCTTATTCACGAACATTTAATTAGGATTGCTATAGTGTTAACTGTTATAAGAATTAAGCTTATTAAGTAACTATTATATAAAGTAAAGACTATAAGCTACTCTTATATCCTAAATATAGTTAGCTTATAAGCTAAATATATTAAGGATATATCTAGATAATTTTACTTAATAGTAAAATAGGTCTAGGAGAGAGTAAAACCTAGCCATTATTTAATATTATAATAGAGGAGACTAAAAGATATTAGCTTTATAGAACTTAGTAAAATCTAGAATATAATATACCAGAGCAAATAGAGGCAATAGATTATAAGTAAGATTTTAATTATGCGCCTCGCAAACTTTATAATTGTAACTATAGGCGTATATTAGTTCTAGAAGATAATATATCTAATATAACATTATTAAAATCAAAACCTTTATCCTCTTTAATACTTATAGATATAGCATTAGCTTTTCCTTTGCTAGTATAGGCCTATTTTTTTTTATTTTTTTAGCTCTTTTAAACCTTGTTAAACTATAGCAGATTATATTAGCAATATATCCATATTAGAGCCATAATAAAGCCATATATTTATGCTTCTCTGTAAGAGCCATTCTTTTAGTAATAGATATAGTTCGTAATATATATAAAATTCCATGCTAATTATACGCCTTCCACGCCTTATAATTAAAAATATTAATTCTCTACCCACTAAATCTATTATTATAATACTATATAACGGATATAATAGATATACAAACATTAAAATAGTAGCAAGAAGGCTTAATCAACGCCCTAGATTATCTACTTAAAAATAAAAGCATTTAACAGTATTTATATTCTTTATAATTATAGAGAATATATTATTGTCTATTTTACTATAATATGGATTTATTTCTAGATGTAATATATATATATCGCTTATATTAACACCAGTTTATAATTTTATGGTTATTATTATACTTTTCTATAACCACGAATATTAGAATATGGATATAATATAAATAAATTAGGGATATAATATCTCTATACTTTTAATTATATCTAAAATTTCGTAGTATTGCTTATGGCTTATAGCCTCTATAATTAAAGCTATATGCTACCTAATACTATCTTGGCCTATATTTCCAGCTCTAATAACCCAACGAATACCGCAAAGAATATAGATTTGGTAATATATAATTACAGACTTTATATAGCCCTACTAAGTCTGCGAGGGGTTAATATCTACTAGGTAAAGGCCAAGCCCTAATATATTTTAGTAATATCTTTAATATATACACATTATAAAATACCTTTTACCTACGCCCTATCCATATCTATAAGAGCTGCATAAAATCCACATTTATAAATATAACTCTAATAAGTTAGATAGCCGCAATTCTCATATAAGCGGAATATAGTATAGAAAAGTTATTAATACATTTCTACTAATTAACCCATGGCTTGGTTTATAAAAACTCTTATTAGTGTAATAACTATAGCCTTATTAGAATAAAGATATAACCGTAATATAACCGTAATATAATCAGGTTATATAATACCTTTATTAATTCTAGGGACATTTATGGTAATTACAACCTTATCTAACCTAGCTATACCAACCCGTTTAAAAGACATATCAATTTTAAATGTTTTTAATATTAAGAGTATTTCTACCTAGCCTTTTTAAAAGCATATAATTATTAGCTTACTATCTTAGTAGAATATATCTTGTATATATCCAGGACCTATTTTATAATGTAGATGCTTTTTAAATATTACCCCTTGTATATTTTAACCTTGCAGAAATAATAAAAGCTATTACTTTTTAATTAGGTATTAAATCTTATTAAGATTTATAAGGCTTTAGTAAAGGCTTAGAAGGCTAATAACATTATATTTTTTATAAAACTCTTTTATTAAAGGGCTGTATATAAAAGAGCCTAATAGAATAAGGATAGAGTATTAATATAACTTAGATATAACGTACTTAAAGTAAGCCCTGGCCCTAACTATTACTAGATTTATTATTAAAGTTCTTTAATAAGCTATATTGGAACCTTTAACGGAGGTGCTAGAGGATATGTATATTTACTATAAGAAGTTAAAACAATATATAGGCAATCCTTAATATTATCTAGCCATATATAGTTAAACTCTATATTATAAGGGGCTAGTACCCATTTTCCAGGTCCTTAAGCGTGGTTACAGCCTAGATATATTAAGGTTATATTATAGTTATATGCGTATTATAATAACTTACCGTAATTATCTAATCTTTTCTTTCTATACTTTACCGCTGTATAGGTTTCTGGAGTGCCCTAATAGCCTTAGTTAAGTAAATCTCTTAAATATTTTAATAAGTATCTTAAAACTAAAGAAAGAGACTTTTGGTAGTATTTTTTATAGTTTTATATTTAACTTCCCTTAGTACAGTATATACTTGCTATAGGTCTATCTATAAGTAACTAGTTATAACTTAGTTATAGTTATAATATATTTAGGATATATTAGACACTAACCATATACTTTATAATATAAAGATATAGCTTATAACTAGCACTCTACTCTATACAGGCAATTTAGTACTAAAATATATAACAAATACTATTATAAAGTCTATATACGTTAATAAGAATAGATAATATAAATAAGTATCTTATATATTTATGTCTCTTTATTTAAGATTATCTTAATTTAATTCTATTAAATCGCCGAGAAAATATATAAGAGTATATAATATCTATATTATAACTTAGATATAGTAACATAATATTATAGATATATTATACCTTTTCTTATAATTTATATATTCTTTTCTAGTCTTCCTCTATAACTTGCTTATAGTAAAAGTTTTATAGCTAAGGGTTTAAGTATTCGCAGTAAAACACGCCTATACAGGGTATCTGTCTCCTAAAGCACTTTTAGAGACTAAAAAGAGGGCATATTATACTTATCTTGTTCCTTAATATACACAAGTATTATATCTATCTATATTAGAACCTAGTTATATATAAGATCTATCTAGGATATAGTCTCTTACATTTTTATATATCTTAGTAATATTCTTATTATTTAGCTATAGGCTAGATAAATCTATTATATATCTAATCCCGTGCTTAGAGGATATAGGATATTCTAGTATTTCTTAACTAAATATAAGTCTTTCTACTGCAAGCAATCTAGTTTATGTAATTAATATTAAGCCTAGCTATATTATAGAAATAATTAGTTTATATATTATATATAGCTTACATTATAGAATTCTACTTACTACTAGCGTTAAAGAAGAGGCATTAGCAGATTATTATAGCGTAGACATTTAGGATTATATATCTTTATAATACTCCTAATATAAGCCGGATATATCCTAATTACCATCTTTAATGTTTATATATGTGCGTTCCTCCTGCACCTATTACCCTTTATAGAAGAAGTCCTCCTGTAATTATTTTAAGTCTTTAATTAAAAACTAAGTTGCTTCTATTAGCAGTAGTATAGAAGAACTACCTAAGATAGGTAAGTGCGTAAGGGTACCTAGATTATATTTTAGATATATTATTAATCTATTCTAGATATATCTCTGCGCACTTTAGGGTGGCTATATATTATTAGCCATTTCTAATACTAAAATTACACAATCTTAGATATACCAAAAATAGAGTATAGTTACAATATTATACAATTAAGTATAGCTTTAATGGCGATAATTTTAAAGAATTTTATATTAAAAGCTTATAAAGTATACGCGCACGGTGCTAAAGTTCATCTAGTATAAGATTTTGCGACGTGGCGTATTTCAACACTCCCGGAGCTTTCGGCAACACTGGCCGAGCTGTATGCTCCACACTTATAGAGCAAGCTGGCCTTACCTACGTCCATCGCAATACAATCTATAAAACACTTAAAGAGAAGGGACTTATAAGGCACCGTTGTAAAAAAAGGCCTAAATTAAATGCAGGACATGCTGCTTTAAGGCTTAAATTTGCAAAAGAGTACCGTAAATTTAATTGGCGGCGGTATACTGTTAAGTTCTCTAATAAGTGCTCAGTTGAACGAGGCTGCGGTAAAGATGCAGAGTGGTGTTTCCGTTTTCCGGATAAAAAGTGGAATAAAGAGATGATTCAAGAGAAGGAAAAGTCAAAAGGCCTTAAACAGATGGTGTGGGCTTGCTTCTGGATGACTCCAAATAGTAGAGTTGGCAGAAGTCCTCTCATTATTATGGAACGAGATTCTAATACAAAACGGAATGGATATACCTCCTCCTCATACATAGAGACACTGGAACGGGGTCTACTTTCTCATTATAGACCTGGACAATTATTTCAGTAAGATAATACACCAATACACAACGCCAATTACACAAAAGAATGGCTGGAGAAGCATGGCGTGTGGACAATTAAATGGCCGCCCTACTCACCAGTGATGTAACTGGTCTGGTTCGCTTATCGGTTGGTTGGTTGGAAAAGCTTCAAAATCGCAACCGGTTTGGAGCTTTGATTGGCTTGCAGCCGGTTGGTTTTTGAAGCTTCTGATCAACCGGGTAACCAGCTAAACCAGTAAGATTAGTATAAAGTTTTGGTGGTGGGATTTGGGTAAGAGCGCACGCTACATAGGGGAGCCGAAGCCACAAAATCGTCAAGATCTACCACCTCATTTCCGGAGACTATTTTAAGAGTTCATTTTGGTGTAGTGCGTCACCTATCTATACGCGTCGCCTGTCTGTGCGCGTCCCGTCGCCTTTCCCTTCTACTTACTTCCAATCCAATGGAGGCCTTTGTTGTTTTAGCCGGTCGATTGTCGCGCAGAGGGAGAAGCAGTCTTGCAAATAGTAGTCGTTGAAGAAGCTGCTGCTAAAGCTGTCGTCAAAGCTGTCGCCAAAGCTGTCGCCGAAGCTGCTGCCCAAAGGATTTCAATGCACAGGGTGATGTAGATCAGGAAGCTGGTGAAGAGATGGGTGGGTAAGAAGGGTAGGGCAGTGAGGACGATGAGGGCGATGAGAGCGACGAGGAAGATGAGGACAATGAGGAAGACTCTGTCAGATATATCGTTGTCGACGACTGATCGCAACTCAACACCATGCCAAGCTCTACAATATACCAAATATCATCTGGTTCAACCGGTTCGGAGCTTCAAATTGCTTATCGGTTGGTTTTGGAGGTCAAATTTGGCTCCAACCGGACCAGTTACATCACTGCTACTCACCAGATCTCCACCCAATTAAGCACCTTTGGTGGGCTCTTAAACGGATAGTACATAAACTATATCCAGAACTGGCCATAATAGGTGAATCAGAAGCTGATTTGGAACGTCTACGGAAGGCCTTAAAGAAGGCGTGGAGGAAGCTACCTGATAGCCTCCTTCGGAGCCTTATTTGGTCTATGCCACGGAGACTTAAAGCTGTAAGGAAGGCAAAGGGCTGGCAGACTAAATATTAATTTATTTAGACTATTCTATGCATAAAAACATTATACTTTTAGTATTGGAGATTTCTACAAATAATTGAAAAACTTTGTATTGATGGGGAAATTGGCACATTGACCAGGCGAGCCAGACTTTTTGTAACTAGCTGTATATAAGACGTATTATCGTAGAATATAAGTTAGATTTTAAACTAAAACCGACCGACTATTTATATCTAACTTCTTATAAAATAGAGCTATGATATCGCTGTAATATAGAGGCGATAGAGAAGATAAAGAGCCTTTAGCTTATAGTATTTTGGTAATAATTAGACGTAGAGAAGTATATAAGGTATAGTAGTAAGGTAAGATTATAATAAAACTAGACTAAAACTAACCAATTGCCTATATCTAACTTCTTGTAAAATAGAGCTATAATATTGCTATAGTATAGAGGCACTTTATTGACACCCTCGCCCCTCACTTTACTAGGTATAGTTAAGCGCGATTAAGGTCCTTATAGGACGGCTTTGAGTTTATTCCACTTTAGTTATTTACAAATAATACAGGTATTACTGCAGCGCCAAGTATAGAGCCTACTCTATCCCATGCAACGTCGACGTCCTACCGCAGGTTATCCGTGCGGAACACTAAAATCAGAGCTTTGCAGATAATATAGATTAATTTAATCATCAATTAATTAACCACTATGCCTTCTTTTCTTAATCTTAATATCGACCAACCTACCAAATGCGTCGTTCCTCTAACTCGTGTAGTAAAAGAACTATCTCTAAAGCCTTAGAAGCTGCCCAAATTCGAGCTCTTTGTCAGAGCTTCATATTCCTTATCACGGCTCTAAGATCCTAACGATCTAGTAGCTGGAGCTTATTGATAAGAATAGGACACGAATCAACGTTGCAAGTGATAGCCCCGATACGTGATCGGCTTAATATTTTAGACTTCTTATTACATCAGTCATTTAAGTTAAAGAAGCAATTATCGTTTGCCTGTAAGAAGCTTCCGATTCAGAAAGGAAAGGCTATGTTAATTGGATATCGAAGCGCTGGCCCAGAGCCGGCATTAATGTAAACACTAGACGTCCGAGGATACCAACTCTAAATTCTCTTTTTCCCACCGATTCAAAGCCACGCGCGAAGAAGACGTAAAGGGATGATCTAGACCTAAGACCCGTTCTCTCAGCCGCACACATTCTTTCATTAACGCGATGGCCTCCTTATCCCAATCCTGATGTTTCCATGTAAACGCAAGGTTGTTCATGCTAGTCAGCGTAGAAGGATGCTCCGCGCCAAGTACCCTCTTATTCGTCTCCATTACTTGCACCTCCAGCTCCTCGGCCTCCTTCCACCGGCTTTGATTCCAAAACGTTGACGCCAGGTTAAGCATGCTGGCCAGCGTATCTGGATGCTCCGCGCCAAGCACTCTCTTACGAGTCTCTATCACTTGTACCTCCAGCTCCTCGGCCTCCTTCCACCGGCCCTGATTCCTGTATGTCGACGCTAGGTTGTTTATGCTGGTTAGCGTAGAAGGATGCTCCGCGCCAAGTACCCTCTTATGAGTCTCCATTACTTGCACCTCTAGCTCCTCGGCCTCCTTCCGCCGGCCTTGATTCCAAAACGTTGACGCTAGGTTAGCCATGCTGGTCAGCGTAGAAGGATGCTCCGCGCCAAGCACCCTCTTACGAGTCTCCATCACTTGCACGTCCAGCTCCCTGGCCTCCTTTGACCGGCCTTGATCCCAAAACGTTGACGCCAGATTGGCCATGCTGGTCAGCGTGTCTGGATGCTCCGCTCCAAGTACCCTCTTACGAGTCTCTACTACTTGCACGTTTAGCTCCTCAGCCTCCTTCCACTGGCCTTGATTCCTATACGTCGACGCCAGGTTAGCCATACTGGTTAACGTAGAAGGATGCTCCGTGCCAAGCACCCTCTTATTTACCTCCATTACTTGCACCTCTATATCCTTGGCCTCCTTCCACCGGCCTTGTTTCCTGTATATTGACGCCAGGTTGGCCATGCTAATTAACGTGTCTGGATGCTCCGCGCTAAGTACCCTCTTACTTATCTCTATTACTTGTATATTTAGCTCCTCGGCCTCCTTCCACCGGCCTTGATTTAAAAATGTCGAAGCTAGGCTAGCCATGCTAGTCAACGTGGAAGGATGCTCCGCGCCAAGTACCCTCTTACTCGTCTCCATAACTTGTACATTTAGCTCCTCGGCCTCCTTCCACTGGCCTTGATTCCTATACGTCGACGCTAGGTTGGCCATGCTGGTCAGCGTAGAAGGATGCTCCGCGCCAAGTATCCTCTTATTTGTCTCCATTACTTGCACGTTTAGCTCCTCAGCCTCCTTCCACCGGCCTTGATTCCGAAACGTTAACGCCAGGTTGTTCATGCTGGTTAGCGTGGAAGGATGCTCCGCGCTAAGTACCCTCTTACGAGTCTCTATCACTTGCACGTCCAGCTCCTCGGCCTCCTTCCATCGGCCTTGATTCCTATACGTCGACGCCAGGTTGGCCATGCTGGTCAGCGTAGAAGGATGCTCCTCGTCAAGCACCCTCTTACTTATCTCTATTACTTGCACGTTTAGCTCCTCGGCTTCCTTCCACCGGCCTTGACTCCAAAACGTTAACGCCAGGTTAGTCATGCTAACCAACGTGTCTGGATGCTCCGCGCCAAGTACCCTCTTACAAGTCTCCATTACTTGTACGTCCAGCTCCTCGGCCTCCTTCCACCGGCCTTGATTCCTGTATGTCGACGCCAGGTTGGCTATGCTGGCCAGCGTGTCTGGATGCTCCGCGCCTAGTACCCTCTTTCGCGTCTCTACCACTTGGGAAATTGATTTTTCTGCTTCGCTATACCTCCCGTCGCTGTAGAGGCACATGCCAAACTTCCAAAGCAATCCTCCTTTATCTCTAATTTCATCTTCGATAACACAAGACTCAAGGACGTAGCGCGCGTGGGGCAAGTACGCTCTCCATATGCTCCTATTTTTGTAGTCGTTATTTGGGAACACCTCATTTAATCGTGCAACCGCCTTGGTAGCCCACTCTCCCAGCTTTCCCTCCATTCTCAACCAGTTCCGTGTGGCGAGATGTACCAGTCGATGGAAGTCGAGAGATTGATCCGCCGACCGCTGGCTGACGAACGAATACGCGCTTAGCGTCCCGATCGCATCTATCTCCTTCTTCCGAGACGCAGCCGGCGGAAGAAGTGACTGCGGAATATCTCGTGGGTCTACACATGACCTGAACGACAGAAAGGCGGCCGCTAGAGGATCACGCCGCCGGATTTGCTCAAATGAGACCAGCCACGTCGTCGCCACCGGATTCTTAGTATCCCGATATCTCCCTTCGTCCTCAAATTCTTCACTAAGGAGTTCAATAACATTTTGCTCTTGATCCTCCAGGAGCGACAGATAATCTACGAGCGTTGTTCCATTTTCATTAATATACGCAGCTGCCTGTACGATTGCCAGCGGTAGAAAGGTAAGCTTTTGGAGCAGCTTGATAGTATCCTCGTGATTCTGCAGCAGCCCTTGGTCGATCAAGGATTTGCTCAGCACCTGCATGGCTACCTCTTCATCCATCTCTAAGACTTTGATCACATTTTGCTGTGCGAGCCTGACGGCGACCTTCCTGCTGCGCGTCGTGAACACAACACATCCCTGGCTACTCCTCGGAAGGTAATCGATTAAACCGGGTGATTGGCTTCCGTATCCAGCGTTTTGGATCCACATGTCCATGTCATCAGCATTATCGAATATCAATAACCACCGGCCTGCACTCTCCTGACTTAGGTAACGTTGCACCAGCTTCTTTATGTCAGCTTGTTCTTCATCTAGGCCAGGTATCCCCAGTTGCTGCCCAACCTCCAGGTATGCTTGCAGTAGACTTTCGGAGTTTGTGGCTGGTATCCAGAAGATAGAGCATTTTGGGTATTTTTCTCTTATTCGGTAGGCTAATTCAAGCACAACCTGTGTCTTGCCCACACCTCCAAGGCCAGTAATTGCGACCTTTGCGGGGATGTCTTCGGCGGAACATATCTTTTCGAGTGTATCGAGCTGAGCGCTGCGGCCAACAAATCGCTGATTTCTTGCAAAAGGAACCGTCCAGCAAGCCTTATGATCTGGATGCGCATTAGCAAGGGCAAGGTTATAAGGTAGAGCTCCGTACTTGACTGAAGCCGTATAACGCGGATATTATATTCCTATATAAGGTAAGCTTCGAGCAAACGACACCTTGAGTAACATGGTTCTTACGTGCACAACAGCGGCAAAGCTAGTGTCAGTTCCATCTACTTGATGTTAGCTTGGGAACAACGGCTAATATTGCTACGCGAAGTTTTCGATATACACACTTTGTTTCTGTCTTAGATTTAAAACACAATCTCGCACCCGGAACTTCTGCGCTTGATGGTTGAGATAACTCTCCGTTGCTGACTCAATAGTGCCCTGCTCCTTATACTCAGCCAAACCAAGTCCCTGAAGTCCTTGTTCAACGTTAAAGCGGAAGTAACGCTTCTCATCGTAGTGTTGACGCCACTTGGCAATGAACTTTCTTTCCGTGCTCTCCGTATCAGTTGCAAAATCGACCAGCGTCCTCGAGAGGAACTTTAGCATGTTATCCTCAATCGCCTTTATCCCAGGCTTTCCTGTCCCAATAGAAATAAAGCATTTCACCAAGGGTTTTAGATCTCCTGTTTCAGAGCACCAGATATTTGACGCCTCTCCTTCGACCTCGTCTACGGGATTATTTGCGCCTAGCGCACCGTCCACGAACCGGCGTGCCCCGATAGAGACAGGGTCGAAGAATCCAGTAGCCGCCGAAGTCGCAAGGGCAGCGTCACAGATGGTGGCAGGGATACTGAGCTCGTCAGGCAACTCATAACTTCGGAGGCGCGTAATACCGGCGGTTTCTTTGGCAGTCGTGCATACGAAGCTAGATGTGCATAAGCGGCCTGTATAGCGCGATTAGAAAAGCACTTACACTCTGCACCCGCGCGGGCTCCCATCATTGAAGAGGTCTGTCTTAGAGGCATCGTGATGAGCTATTACCTGCTCGATCGCATTCTTTAGCAGATTCGAATCGAACCGTGCCTTGGTTCTGCCCTTCAGGCTAATCGGGAACCGACTCGATTTCGCTTTGAAGATGGCCTTCATGAACTCGCTATATGCCGAAATGCACTCATCTACGTCCATCTCTAGCCGGCCTAGCATGATAGCGATGAGCCTATTCATGTCAGTTAAGCTAGCGGAGAAGCATGCCACCCGTACCCTCCTGTGCTGGTCCCGCCGATGAGGTCAAAGATCTCGCACGGCTTCACGGGAAGAGAGTCGACTGCTCGACGTTCGTGATTCAGCCGCGCCATAAGGCTTTTCAAGATATAGAGCGTCGAAAGCCCTCGGACACCGCCGCCATCGAGGGACAGCAAGCAGAGCCCGGTCTCATCAACGGGGTTTGGTTCCCCGCCCTGCTTCTGTGCCAGCGTTTGTTCCATCGTTGTGGCCGCCGTCTAGGTGGAGATGGTTCCTTTGGGGGTAATAGAAGGGGTGAGCGAGCGTTGGAGGAGTAGAAGGCTGAGTCCATGGTGGCTGATAACTGAGGTTGCAAGAGTTGTGGATTTCAGTAGGCTCTGTACTTAGCGCTGCATAATGTATCATTTATATATAACTACAGCCTGTACGACACACCTAGTTCCGCTACGTCTACAGCTAAATTAGTATGTAGAGCTAGCAGGGGGGTGTAGTACATGGCCAGGGCTTGAGCCACAGCCCACCTCGAATTCGGAGCTCTGAGCTCGATTTTGAAGCTATTCTGAACTCCTCTCTCTCACCAAAAGTGGTGATATCTGTTCTAGATCGTGGTGTTGTAAAGCTTCTTTCTCTTATCAATATAAGCTCCGAACGCGGGCGTATACTCGTTTACTGGCGCTGGCTATAAGAAGGATTTTAATAAATGCGTACTGCCAGTCACCTATATTTGGAGCCATATTAAGAAGGCAACGGGGTAAAACACTAAGATCTGGAGGTGATGTTACAATTTGGTAGGGGAGAGGAGTTCAGAATAGCTTCAAAATCGAGCTCAGAGCTCCGAATTCGAGGTGGGCCGTGGCTCAAGCCCTAGCCACGTACTACTGTCACGAAGTTCAAATGGATGAGTTCATTGATGAAATGGGTTGATGGATTGATCTTGATGATCGTCTTGATTGAGGTTTTTGACCTTGATCTGACGTGTCTTTAGTGACGTGTCTTCGTGCACATGACTCATGCACGTGACCCACGCCTTTAGAGAATATAGATTATCTAATACACCCCCTTAGCTTTAAGCTCTTTAAGGTTAAAGCTAACTACCTTCTCGTGTCCGTTAATGCGTTAATTGAACCATAATGTCGTCTAAATCCTTCCTTATTCAGCCGCTCCTTAATATCTACCATTCTAATCATATTAACAAAGCTTTAAAACCTCTGCTTGGGTAGGGCCTTCATAAGTCCATTAGCGATTATCTCCTTTATCACTATCCATTGAAATCATACTTATCTTATTGCGTATTCCTAACATAGCCAGTGTTAATGGATATCAACATGTCGGAGCTTTATAATTAGCTTTGCCGTGTCTTCCATAATTAGTTAGAGCGTCTGTATATTATCGCATTTAATAATTAAGGGCTTGTTTAGGTGTAACATTATTACTTTAAACAGCCTACTAATAAAGATAGCTTCCTTTACTATCTATAATAGGGCTAACAACTCGGCTTCTATACTTAATATCGTAACTATACCCTACTTGTTTACTCTCCAGGCAATTAGCCCCCTAAATAGCTTTATAATATATCCTTACGAGCTTTTTCTATTAACGGAGTTGTCCACAAATAATGCATCGCTGGCACAGATAAATGATTACGCTTTACCTCTACCGTCTTTTCTGTTATCTTATCCTTTATCGCGTATTCCTTTATCTCTCCCTCTACCGTTCGTTCCTTCCTCATCTCCTCCATAGCAGATTGCTCTGCTTCTCGTACTATATAGGTACTAAATGACTCTATCTACCGCTTAATAATACTCTTGGCTTGGGTCCTAGTTAAACCTTACTAGCCGTAATACTGCAAAAGCAATATCCGGACGCGTTATAGTAGCTGCATAGAGTACTAAACCCAGTTTTCTCTAATATAGCATTATAGAAGCTGGTAGGGATATAGGATGGACTAATAGGTCTATATCAGGGGACAGACGCGTTAGACAGATTATATGGTGATTAGTAGGGAGGAGTTCTAATTCTACTATAGGAGTATCTAGAAGACGCCCTCTAAGATCTATCTCATACTAGTTAGCTATCTTCTTAATATAGGCTTCCTAGGATAGCTATAGGAGCCTCTAGCTATAATTGCGTATTATATAGATTCCTAGGAACCATTTTAGCTCGCCAAGGGTACTTATCTAGTATTCCTTGCTTAGCTCCTTAATCGCTTCTTAAGCCTTCTTTTTATCTATCTTTCTATAGCAGAAGATAATATCATTAACATAAAAGAGGACAACTATTCCATCTTTTAGCATAACATACGGCTCCTAGGGTACCTCTTTAAAACCCAATTCTATTAGCGAGCTTGTGAGATTCTTCTGCCATAATAGTGGTAATTATTATAGTCCGTAAAGGGCTTTTCTTAAACACAGTACTTTATCTTTCTTTCCGTTATTAAATCCTAGCGGTAGCTTTATATAGACGACTTTATTGAGATCGCAATGGACAAACGCATTAACTGTATCTATCTATATCGTCTCCAGGTTGAATTTTGCGGTGATCGCCATAAGGGTTTAGAAGAACGTACTAGCTAATATAGTAGCTCTCGTAGGTAGGTCTCCTGGGGCCTATTAATTTCCACATACTACTAAGCGTGCCTTATATTTCTAGAGAAATCCATACTTATCCATCTTATAGACGAACACCCACATTAAGCTAAAGACCTGCTGTCCCTTTATATACTTCTTATCTATTTCTTAAAACAACCTTATTTAATAATAGGATTAGAGGTAAGCTTATTAAGCCTCTTAGAACTAATCTTAAAGAGGGTGTGCATTAAGGTCCTTAATTAACTAAGGTAGCAGAGGTAAGTTCTTCCTGTATAATCTAACATCACATATTCTACCTAATTTCAGCTTGCTATTATTAAGTTAACTATTAAGGTTAAACTTCCTTCCTACTATAAAGGTGCCTTAATAGGCTGAGGTAATCCTTTTAATAACAAAGTCTTTAAACCTATTATCGCCGGCTTCCTTAAATAAGTCTTTAACTAAGTTGTTAAACACCCCCTAAGTATAAAACCTATCTCCTACTTAGTTAACAGTATCCTAATCAGTATCTAACTTTATAGGATACTCGACGTAAAAGGCACATAGAGATTCTTCATCTTCTTCTATTAGAGGTGGCGTACAATATATATCTTTAAAAGCTCTTACAAGCTCAAGATCTGCTAACTCATTAAAGGTTTAAACTAGCTCATTAACGTTATTATCTTCCTCTTAAATTAACGGTTTAAATACTTTATTATTATCTTCCAGAAGAACCTTATTCTTAGTTAAGGTCTTAGGGAGTTAAATCTTCTTAATTAGCATATCTAATTTGGCGTGTAGATCCTTTAAGATATCCGTTTACTTGCCGTCAAAAAACGTCTTTTTATTAAAGATAATATCCCTAGTAGAGATAACAATACCTTTATACAGGATCCAGATCCTATAGATATTAGTAGAGTTATAGCCAACAAGGTAGCTAATATGGGCTCGTAAATCTAGCTTGCTTAGTCTTTTCTTCTTTAGCTAGGCATCCAACGTCATTACATACACCCTACAGCCATAGGCTTTTAGGTGCGCTAATTATAGTTTTCTTAATCTCCCATTTGCTAGGTAGGTATGGAACCTTTTATATAGCAATTTCCATCCATTGCTTTCCCATAGCGTTCGATCTTAAAGGTAAACTATACAGTTAACTATCTCGTTCCATAGGTTATATAGTAGATTAGCAGCAATTCTCATTGCACGTCCTTTTTCAATAATTACACCCCCTAAGCGTTCGGCGGTACCATTCTATGCTTGGGTATATAGCGCTAAAGGCTTAAAGGTAATCCCTTAGGTCCATAGCCATTTAAGGGTTCTCCTTCTCCCTAGCTTATTATCTGACCTAATAGTGTTAACCTTAAGGTTATACCTCAGACGAATCCATTAGATGAAATCTTTAAGTACTTATAGTATCTCCTTCTCCTCGCCATACGTTATTATAAAATATAGAAAGGTTCTTCCTAAGAAGGTATTATAGATAAGTATAACTTATATAAATCCCGTATATACTTCCTTAAGGTTAGTCTAGTCAATATAGAGGTTAAGATAAGGTTTATTAATATTCCATTTTAAGAACCTTCTTAAGACCTAATGCTTAATTTTGGCGAGACTGCAATATTAACATTCTGTTATCTTTAGGCCTTAAAGCCTAACTCCTAGGGCGTTAATACCTAAATAATAAAGGCTTATAGGTCCTGGATAACCTAGACGCAAATACCATAGTTATACATTACCTTTTATATCTGGGTAAATGTCTCTTAATAATACTCTACGCTTCCATTAGCGGCGTAGCAGTTAGCTTATATTAAACACTAATAGACTTCCTAGTTGGATATATTTAATAGTCTATTATCTATAACGTTCTTCCATTTAATATAGGATTGTATCATCCTTCTAAACTAGAAGATTGTTATTTCCTTTATTATCCCAGAAGTACCCTTACTTTTAAAGTAGATAGAACGACACTAGATTTATATTAAAGTCCATATAAAAGGCAACGTCCTTAAGACGTAGGATTCCCTTGCTCTTGTCTAGTTTTGTGACTTAGATAGTAACATCGCCGTAACCTAGTATAGGCACTTCTAAGCTGCCGGCGGTGACGTATTTATATTTTAGAGCTTTCCTAAAGTTGTAAAAATAAGAGAGATTATTAAAGATGTATAGAGTAGTTCCTAAGTCAAGAATAGTTAATAGCTTTAGTGGATGGATTTAACCTATATAATACAATTCTAGGAATATCGCATTAGCTTCTCCCTTGATTTTAACTTCCTAGCTCTTGTCCTGTTATTATTAAGCCTCGTCTTCCTATTCTTCAAGTTTAATCTTCGCAACTTGGTTAGTAAGATTCTTATTCTTTTCTACCTTCTTCAGCACCCTTTTAATGCAAGCATCTCCAATTATAACTCCTTTGGGTCTCTTATCTTTAAATAAATACCAACAGTCTTAAAGGGAATGTCCTCGTTTCTCGCACACCAAGTACACGGGTAGTAGCTTCTTATAGGACGTCTCCTTATCTACTAGTGACCTGGCTCTCTTTAAGCGTTTAGTATATACTAAGGTTCCTTTCCCTAGACCTTTAGTAGTATCAGAGTAATCCATTATAGCTTGCTCTACGAAGTCTGCATTAAAGGTACTCCCTCTTATAGTAGTATTGGCTTTCTTTAAGGGTATTCTAAGTCCTTCTTACAGCTCCTTTACTACTCTGCGGTATTTAGAAGATCTCAACTTCTAAGGGTTATTTAACTCAGTAGTATACTTTATACAGTAGGCGTTGCTAAACGGTCAAATAACTTTTACTAAATCTTATAGCCAGATTCTATTAGATATTTAAGGGATCTTATACTTCTCTCCTAGGGATATTGCGTGTTCCCATTAATCTAGCCACTGGTTCAATTTTGATAACTATTTAAACCCCTTAAGGGCTTCCGTGTACTGGTATTGTACCTTCTTCCTAACAAATAATAAGGTAGGTTCTGTGTTCTCCTTCAGCCAAGATAGCCACTCTTTAACTATTAAGGAAGGGTTAAGCAGTAGCTTCTTCTAAATTAATACTATAGATATAATCTAGGTGCAGATCTATTAAAAACAATCTTCCTATTTAAGGAAATACTTTATATCCTGGTTGTAGTATTATCTACTGTTCTTATACGCTTTCTGTTAATTTATCAAGAGCTATACATATAAGGTTACATTCTTATTAAAATCTGTAACCTTTAGAAGAGGTAGTTTTTCAAATAGACCTTCTTAAGGTGCTTCTATGGCTGGGTTAACATGGGCCCAAATTTGCTAATCTATAAGGGCTTGTAGTTGCCAGATCTATTACTCCCAGTCTTCTAGTTTATTAAGGATGATTATAGTTAACGAATTTGATATCAGTGGAGTCATTTTAACTAATAGGCAAAGGAGGATTTAAGATAGTATTTTTGTTATTAGGATCGTCCTTGTCATCAGGGTCGTCCTGTAACAATTAAGGTAGGATTTCTTGTGGAATCTTGTAGAATCTTGTAAAATCTCTTGGAAGGTTCATGTTAGAATCATCCTGCGATACTTAAGGTAGGATTTCTATTAGAGTCTGCGTCCTAACAATGAGGTGTTAGAGTCTAACGATAAGGTAGAATTTCTTTAAATGATTAAGTAATGGCTAAATAGCTTCTTAAGTCGGTGGACTGGGCTTATAACTATCACGAAGTTCAAATGGATAAGTTTATTGATGAAATGGGTTGATGGATTAATCTTGATGATCGTCTTGATTGAGGTTTTTGACCTTAATCTGACGTGTCTTCAGTGACATGTCTTCGTGCACGTGACTCGTGCACGTGACCCACGCCTTTAGAGAATATAGATTATCTGACAACTATACCCCTTCCTGCTAGCCTGATTTAGCTGCAGACGTAGCGGAATTAGGTGTGCACTGCGCGCGCGCACACAGGGGGACGCCGGAGCTCGTATAGGATGTACGGAGTATATAATAAACTCAAACCCGTCCTGTGAGGATCTTGATCGCGCTTAATTATATCCGGTAAAGCGAGGGGCAAGGATGTCGATGCTTAGGTGGGGCGAAATCTAGAAGTGCGCGTAATTGGATACCTTTGTAAGTTTGCGCGGAGACGCTGAGTAAGGCAAGGGTTAATATATCAACCGCTGAGTGCAGGCCGCGGTGGCTGCTTAGCAAATCAGAACCATGCGCATACATCCAGAATTCTTTAACTTCTACTATTTTTACTACCTGTAATACCACCTATAAAACTACCTACCTACTCCTAAGCTAATTAAGTGGATTGCGTAGTAATCTATGAGGTAGTGCTTAAACTAATTTGGCTGTTACTGCCTCTGCTTGAGGTCTGCGTCTGCGGCTACTCCCGCGGTTAGTGTATCTAGTATTTCGCTTAAATGCTGAGGGCTCGTGATGAGTTTTAATACCGCATAGCCTGCCCTTCAGCGAGCTTGTTGATGTTATTGAGGGCAAATTTTGCGCAATTATATAGCTTTAACGGAGGGGGGTTGAGAGTTATGGTAGATATAGGGAAAAATATGCAAATATGAGATATTAATTTAGGTATGGGGGCATGACAGTTGCGCACTAATGCAGATTCATATAAGTTAAACACACGTGATATTCTAACCTGAAGAGGAAGAATCTAAGCCTGTTTAGTGGGGTGGGGGTGCGGGCAGTAATTGGGGGTGTGTAACTAATAGTGGCCTATAAAAATTAGAAGTGTTGCATCAAGCAATAATGGTATTAAACTGCTCAGACATTCGCATCATATCCTTCGGATCACAACGAATCCAGCAGTGGTTACTTCTCACACAATCATCTCTCGAACAAAACTCCTATTATTCTTTCCAAAATGAGTAAACCCACACTCAACTCTCTCCCTCACTCCGATTTGGATTCCAACACTCATGACCCAATCCCTACGCTCTCCCAAATCGTACATGCCCGCCACTCGACCCGCATGTTTCTACCAACCCCAGTCCCGCGTCCTCTGCTAGACTCCTCCCTCCGCCTGGCCCAACTCGCTCCTTCGAATTCCAACATCCAGCCCTGGCGCTTATTCCTCGCCTCCGGCGCCGCGCGCAACCGCATCGCAGCAGCCCTCCGCGCTGCCGCCACCAGCGGCGCGCCAAACATCCCACCGCTACCTGAGTCCTTCAGCCACTTTCGCTCGGAGCTCGGCAGGGAAGTCTACGGGCGCGGCATGGGTATCGCAAAGGACGACAAGGAAGGGCGCGCGGCGGCTGTGCTACGGAACTTCGAGTTCTTCGGCGCGCCGCTCGTGGGGGTAGTGTGCATGCATCGGGATCTCGGGATAGTAGATTCGTTGGGCGTGGGTCTGTGGCTAGAGACTCTGTTGCTGTCGCTGACGGAACAGGGGCTGGGGACTTGTGTGGAAGTTAGCGTGGCGGGGTATCCGGAGGTGCTGAGGAAAGAGTTGGGCATTCCGGACGAGTTGACGGTGCTGTGCGGGCTGGCGATTGGGTACCAGGATCCGGAATTTAGGGCGAATACGCTGCATATTGGGCGACAGCCGGTGGAGGAGAGTGTCGTGTTTCTTGAAGACTGAGATTGGAGGCTGGCACCAAAGACATTATTCTCATTAGTCCATTGAGCAAGGTCTAAGCGGGTAGAGAAAGCGGGGTTTTTCGTAGTTATTCCATGGCGAGTGGGCGACTGAATGAGTAGATGTGTTTTAGGCTTTCGCCTTAACAGTAATGATGGAAATAATGTATTAATAATGAAGAAAACTACAAAGGTCATCCTTGACCACCGAAATTTCCGATAAAAACAACTAGAATCGCGCAGTACGCTGCAGAAGCTGCGAATAGCTCATGCCGAGCTGCTCTTGTAAGTAAAGACATTGCGGCGGAGAACAGCAGGGTAAAGATGATTAGAACTCCTATAGCATCGAAAGTAGACTTGCGGGTATCGAAGCTGGCTAGCTGGTGCATTGCGGTGACCGGGAGTACTAGAAGGACGAAGATAATGACTGTGATGAGCACACCGACGAGAGTATCAATGCGTGAGGAAGAGTAGAAGTTGATGTACTTGTTTGTGGTCTTTTTGCGGAGTTCTGGTGTACGGAAATATTTCTGTACCCAGTTTGTAAGCGAGGCTCCTAGTGGTAATATGTAGCTTTTAGAGGAATTGGGCTAATCATTTACCTGGAGGGGTGGTTCATTAGTGCGGAAGATCCACTAGACAATGTGAGAAATCACTGTCGACAAAGCTCGTGTGACCAGCATCATACCTGAAGAAAGCGATTGTCAAAATGCTGAAGCATTGACTCAACAAATCCATCAAAGCTGGCCCACTCCCTACCGTCCCGTAGGCTCACGGTGTCTTCTTTGCTTCGGATGGAGTCCATTTCGGCATCCATGAGGGGTTTGGTATTGTGGTGGTATCTCCTTACGCTGCGGTAATTACGGTCAGAGGGACGCTGAAATGATTCAAGCTCCCGGGCTTTGATTAGGATCTCGTCTATCCCACCGTCAGTATTGCGAACGGGTGTAGCTGAGGCTAGCTGTGTACCATATTCCATTAATTTGGTTTTGATCTCCGCCAATATTTGCCTTCTATTTCGACCCTCACCTTCCCCCTCGGCTTTTTGGACGTCAATCTCTCTAGATCGTAAGCGGTCGTCTCCGTCATCATCCCAATCAACATCATCCAGTTCTTTCTCTAAGCACGTGATCTCGTCCTGCAGGTCCAGTAGTAGCCTACTATGCAAGTAGCTAAAGCTCCGGTAAATCGAAAAATTCGCTTCACTAGATTGAAAGGCAGCAAGGCGTGGAAATCCATTAGGGCAGTTTTCTACTACATGGATTCAGTTGACTTCTCCGACAGAGTTCGGAGTTCACCTTACATATGCGCGTATTCGTTTCTGTGACATTCTCGGGCTCGGGCTCTGATTTAAAGGAACCGGTTATACGTCTCAATAACTTTGAGCCTTTTTCTATAAGGATATTAGGTCAAATTGCTCGAATAATCGCGGGAGCAGGCGAAATCGCTTACGAGGCTCTGGAGGAGCTTCAATCGCTGAAGAATTAGCATTAGATGTGGTATTGGAAGAGCTGTCATCGTCTGGAATCTCTATAATCGCATCGCCTAATACAGTCTCGCCAGAAATATCGGTGTTCGTTGGGGATGTTGGCGATTGTGGGTTAGGGCTGGGCTTCTCTTCAATGAAGGTCTCGCCGGTCATAGTGCGAGAAGGGGCCATAATCACGTCCAGCGTTTGAGGGATGGCAAGTAAAATGCTTAGAAGACGAGAGAAGTTCGCATCAATACATTAATACCTTTGGGTCGTGCAAGGTTCAGCTGTCATGGTCTCCAGTCTAGTGCATGCACGGTGTCCCCTCCCTGTGTGCCGCGCGCAACACAGCAATTTCGGTAATCACACCATCCAGCGTAGATACTGTGCACTTGCCAAAAAGAGCTGTGCACCCGAAAGAGCGGCAAAGCCTTTAATTTTTTAAGCTTAATTGTAAGAGTTAAACTTGAAATTCTCTAGTGCATACGAAACGAAATTGCTGTGTGTGTTGCGCGTGCACACAAGGGGGACACCAAAGGTCGGATACCCTGTACTGCATGCAATATCTGACCGCCCATCCTGAAAAACGCCCCGAATCAATGAAATGTGGCTGCCTAGGTGTGGGGCACAAGTGCTCAGCCACGCCGCCTCTCCAATTTCAAGTTTTTCTCACGCACGTATGCCCCGCTGCTGTACAAACACCCTTGCGAGTCTTTCAGTTGGTACTCCCAGTACTGCTTCGAACGGTTGACCCGACAGCTTGAGATGATGAAGGTGCCTTTTGTCCTCGCACCATTCGCAATGACGGTCATATGGACAGTGTCCCCCTTGGAGAACCTGCGATTTTGCTTTAAAGAGTCAGCCTGATTCCAAAATGTGTTGCTCAATAATAATAACAGGCCTACAGGCCTAAGACTCACTTCAGGGGCGTTAGGGTCAAGTTCGACGTCTGACTTCTCGTCTGGGATAGCTTCCTCGGGGACTGCGAGAGCCTATGGGCAAAAGTCATTCGTCAGCCACCTGTGGCGCCTGCTGACGCCTCACTACTTACAGAAAGTGTTTCGCCGGCCTGGGCTTGAGCGGGGGCGTCCTGTTCCAGAGTCGACATTATGCGTGCCTGTGATGTATTTCCTGAGGTTGGTAAAGGAGCGCTACTGGGGCTTTGGATCGTGTTTTCGTTGGATAGCCTTGTGGAGGTTCTTCGCATTTAAATACAAGGCGACTTATTGGAGGCCTCCTGGCTGTGTCGCCGTTGGCTCAGGACTTTTCTCGATTGCAAATTGCGGCTGATGACTGCACAGCCCGAGGTGCTGACCGGCACAAGGCGCCAATGCTTTGCTTGCCGCCCGCTCCTGGGGCTGTGACCGGATTCTGCATCAGGGTACCCTAATCCATGTCGCCGGTGCCGTGCGAGGGGTGTGAGGGGTACAATCTCTATGGAGTTGGCCCCCTGAAAACGTGTTAGCTGAGCGGTTGGCTTGGCAGAATTACTCTCTGGGTGCTGCTCTGCTGTGGCCGCCCTCAGCCCTGTTCATGGGGGCCGAGTCCTGATTGGGGGCCGTATTGGGGCATCATGGCATCTGCTCCAGCTCTCAAAAACTCGGACGAACAGCTTTACCTCTGCACCCTCTGTAGCTGCACAATGGACGCAACTACGATAGAGACTACGGAGCCCTATCCACTCGGCAACAGAGTGATTCACGCCAACATCCAATCCATCGAACCTGAAGCGTCCAGCGACAACCGCGAGAATGCAACAACGTCGCCAAACAACGTGTCCGAAGAAGAGGAAAAAGCCATGCAGAAGAGATCATCCGAGATGCAGCTTTGGTGGGATGAGGCTATCGCTAGGAATATGAACCTCCCTGACGGTTATCAGAATGTCGCGGTTCTGATAATCAAATGGAGCGAGGAGCTGGACGAATTGAAAACAGCTGCAGAAGTGAGCTAGTCTTCCTGGTGGCTTTGTCCAATAGCTGACAGAATGGAAGGTGGCAGAGCTTGACGCCCTATTCAGAGAGCGCTTCAATTACACTACCAAGATCGTCGAGCTTAATGTATCGAAGAAGCCGCAACATCAGCTCAATCGTCACCTTAGTACCTTTGTGGAGGAGCACGATGGTACCCACAATCTTATGATTGTGTATTATACTGGCCACGGCGTGTATCGTGAGAAGGAGAAATACTTGCAGCTTACCGCGTAAGTCCTGCTCCACAATCTCTCGTTTGGGGTATAACTAACTTGCGTCGCTAGAACTACGAACTCCACAAAGAAGAAAGGCCTCAACACCGCAGCGCAAGCAAACTGGAATACCGCGGAGGAAGCTCTTCGCGCCAACGATGTTGACGGCGACGTCCTGACCATCCTAGACACCTGCTTCTCCAGCAACATTGCCAAATCAGGCATGGAAGATACGCGGACATATGAGCTTCTTAGTGCATGTGGTCTGGATGGTACAACAGCATCTCCTGGAGAATACTCCTTCACTCGGGCTCTCATCGACTCCCTCAAGCAACTCTTAATTGAGTTCCAAGACAGGTCTTTCACAACATTCCATCTGAATCAAAAGATACTCTTGCATCCCGCAAGACGCGACACAGCATCTCAGCTCTGGTACCGCCTGAAACACCACGAGAGACATATCCGCCTTTCGCCTCTGAAACCCAATTCCAATCGTTCACAGCCATATCTTGCCCAGCCTCCCGGTAGCTATCTCGCACTACGTTTCGCCTTACGTGACGAGTCCCTTAATCAAGAGCAAATCGAATGTTTAACAAAACACCTCTCGAAAACCTTCAACAATAAAGCTCTAGTGGCCGTTAGACGTATCGATTGGATGGGAATCAGAAAGCCGGCAAAAACGAGCGATTTTAGGCGTGCTGCGCTGGCTCTTCATGCTTTCGCGCAGTGGAAGAAGTTTGCAAGACGGAAACGGAACGAACGTATACAACAGCATCCAACCCCAGAACCCGATCCACCGCTGCCTACGGCGTCTCTTAAACGGGCATGGGACGCGGCGTGTGATGAATCAAACGGATGTCCGCAACCGAAAAGGAAGCAGCTAGAAAATTCCAAGCTGCAACAAAGTCATAATCAGGAGACTATTCCTTTGACGCCTCCTACCTAGCGACCTCGTGTTTTGAGACCGTCGATAGGGCTTTCCATATCTTTAACATTTATTTTGGTAGATACCCGTAGTACCTTGCTGCACACACTTCTCGTATTATTCTGTTTTTGATTACTCGTGTATGCTATACTATTATGGCGTATGTTTCATGGGCATAATAGGAGTTTATTCGGCCGTAGGGAAAGACTGAGATCAATCAGCGCATATATGTATATGTATATTGTATTCTTGATTAATTTCAGCATTGCTTTGTCTATCATGGACCAAGATGAAAGCTAAAACATTTTCAATTGAACTCGGCCACCTTGAACTTTTTCTCATACTTGGAGAACATCATCTTAGCCCATTTGTCTCGTACCCCTAATTTCCAGCCGAAGGCTGATTATATATACAGATCCCTGCTCTTTAATCTTATCATTCACACCCTTGGATAGTTTCTTACGCATGAAGGCTATATCTGATTACGTATCCATGATCTCTCTGTATTTTCTGTATATCTTAATTCTCCTGGTATTCCCCTGTACGTCCTTTCAAATTCGCGTTTAGTTCTTCAAACCCTTGAAGTTCCCCCTGGCAACCTTGACCTGCGATATATACGATACCAGTCCATCTCTGCCGCTCGAAATTCTCGTGCTCCCTGTAATCGGTTGCGAAGAAGCCTGAGACCAGGGATGCTCACCGGGTTTGCTGCCAGGTAATCGTTGCCTTGCTCACAGTTCTAGCATTCCTGGTTTTGATCCCTAACGGCCGGATTACGAGGGAAACTCTTAAATTATTTAGTGTAAGCACCTTCAATCTACAGATATCCATTCCGTTAGCTTGATGCCGGATTTCGGAAGGCGAGGAGATAATCACATCGCGCCAAACTGTCTCCAAACCCGTTTACAATGCTTCACCCAACTTCCTCGGAGACGCTGGACAAGTCATCCTCATGATCCAGGTAGCGTCGGATTCATGGTTGTTGGTGGGATACCGATACGGCGACCACGATGCGCCATACCTACATCCTAGTCCAAGTTCGACGCGGCGAAGCGATGACAGAACCGCGATACACGCAGTCCGCACAGTAACGTTTTCAACCATGATACCATCCATCCAAACAACGAGGAGGACGAGAAGGACGAGGACAGAGACGAGAACGTAAGCGAAAGTAATCCTGATGTTACCGGCGGCCATAAACGACCTGATAGAGGCGATATGCACCTCCGCCTACGGACGCGTCAGCGGTGGTCGAAGTCGGATGAACGACGCTTACTCGCGTACAAGAACAAATTGGGCATGAAGTGGGACGACCATTTCGTTGTTTCCCGGGTCGCACGTCGAGCGCAGTGCAGGCGCGCTGGTACATGCTGCACCCGAGTCGTCATGACGTGCCAAGCTTCCCAATATGCTCATCCTATCCTTTTCACATGTGGATGGTTACAACGACCTTGTATCGAGTTGGGTGATATAGTTTGTTGGTTTCAGGGGACTGTTTCTAGTCTTTAGATCACTTCTAGCATGGTTCCCGTTTTAGTCTGGCTGGAGTTAATGAGGCTGTATGTCATCTAGTCACTGGGATCATATGGCGGGCAAGAATATTTGCTAACGGTGTGGTTGGGATTGTGCTCCATGGGTGTGGCTGTGAAGCAAGTTGAAGAACTTGATGGTTGAGGACGACCACCAACTGGGAAACATTCTGATCACTTAAAACGTGCAGCACCCCCCCTTGTTCAAAGGGCGGGAAGCGGGATGGTGCAAAGCCTTATTTTAGAAATTGCATGAGTGCAGCCAATTACACAAGAAAGACTCCACCACAACTAATCAGGAAACAATTCGAGGGACGGCACAACCCGCGCTACAAAAACAAGCGTCTAAACAGCGCGAGAGTAGGGCTGAATTACATGTAATAGATTTTCAAGGAACTGCGGCATCTTCGAACGTGAAGTGGTGGCGGAGGCTAAAGTCATTAACGGCGTGCAATTCATTCAGCACTTTTGCCGTAAAATGATGCGGAATGATGCATTAAACGAGCATAACCATGGACCTCAACCTTTTCACAAATTGGGAATCTATTCATTCTTTTTAATACCAAGTATTCACCAAAATGAAGGAATTTCCCAGATAACCGTATTCTACACCATCTCCGGTGGAATAATTTGATCATCTATAATTGTGGTTCGGCTCCAGTCTTCGAGGTTTGAAAAATAGTACTTAGCGATGTCATCTTGATTGGGTGGGAGGTGGTAACTGTCGCGGTAAAATCGGCCACATGCGCAATATGATTCCATCATTTTATCATGCATGAGAGGCATTGATGCCGGTACGTGATGTTGAAGACTCCGGGACACACTATCCAGATCAAAGTAGGCTGAATACCATGACTTATCCTGGTCTTGTCGACGGTATGTCAAGAGTTCGGTTTGAACGGCAGCCCAAATGTGACCGAGGATATTGTTGAGTCCAAATGCTCTGTAGTCTTCACTATGCTGACATGTTCTCGAGTAGCCGAGATCTATATTATTGAAGTACAGTTCCTCAAAGTCCTCCCATTCTAGACTAGTGGGGTCAAAACTTTCCGGATTTTTGATCCGATCAGGCAAAAGTGGAGCGATACCTTCTCTGAGATTGAGCTTCCTTGGATCCTCGCCCTCTTGAAGGATGTTGATAATCATCTCCCAGCCTCTTTCTGCTTCGGGGGACCACCCGACCTGGAAAGCAGATAATTTGGTGGCCAGCTGTTCCGGTGACATTTCTTCATGGGAGCAGGTGACCTCGTCACTCATATCCAATAGCAGGGGAATGGACACGGCTATGGCCAAACTCAGGTTCAAAGGATCGCTCTCCACATGACGTTCCACAGCCATCAAACTAAGCAAACAACATACCATACCGAAAAGGTCCTCGTCTCTTGTCCGATATTGTCCTAAGAAGAAGGCTGTGATGACAAGTGCATGAAATGGCGTCAGTTGAAGCTTTTCACCGCAAGAAAAACAACGTTTCATATACAATCCACTCGCCCTCATGAACTCTATTGGAAAGCGCAGGTTGATGCTTTGGATGCAATGGCAGACCGCTTGAATTGACGTGTGGCAGAATTTGTGTCTCCACTCAAATGGAACAGTTAATTTCCCGAGAGACACTAGGGTCCGATAGCAGTCAGAGTCGGCGTCCCATCGACCACATATATCGATTTCGTCACCGGCGAATTTCCGATCCAGCTTGAACGCTTCATCGACAGCTCCTGGAGGAGTAGAGGAGTGATTTCTCAAGATGGTAATGAAGAGACTGTCGAGTAAGGTATGCCCAAGACCATTGGTAAGCATACCTTTGTCGCGAGCTTCCCAGTTCAAAATTTTGCCCAAAAGTGCGAAAATTTGACAGCATGATCGCGATCCATCGAGGTAAGTTATTGCTAAGTGGAGAGGATAGAGGGAGGAAATGTCCGGTTTCCCTTTCGTCCGTTGCTGGAGTAATTCCTCCACGAGGATTGAGTTGCGGCCCATGATGGCGAAACCTAAAGCTTCCTCAAAGAGCACTCCTGGGGAATGTTCTACAGCTTTGGCGACCGCTCCAACGGCGATGGGCAGATCCTCTGCTTTGAGGTCACTGAAATCGTTCGTTGCAAAATTATCACGGAGCCGCTGCTCGAAGGGCGGCTTATGCCAGCCAGCAGGCCATTCTTTGAAGTGTTCTGGATTTTCGTCGGCAGAGGAGTCTGGGGACTGTGGTGGAGGAGAGGAGACACCTTCATATTCACTCTGAAGCACATGTATGCTCCAACGACAAAGTTGAGTAGGGTTCGGGATATTCGAAGAATGTGTTCGATGATGGTTCCAGTTCCCGGGGGAGTTGACCGAAGAGTGAAAAATACCAGCCGGAGAATTCGCGTTTGTATTAGGAGACGGGCCATCGAGTGACAAAATATTACGTCCGAAATCCAGGTTATCAGCAGTCCAAGCACGAGGTCCACGGCCCCAATGCTTTGCTGTTTTGAAGCCGAAATACCAGTATTGGTACAGCCACTTCGAGAGCGTTCTGCGGTCTACATCAGCACACAGAGAGCCCAGTGAGCATCAAAGCCCTTACTTCGTTTCGCTCATGTCCAAATTTTTGAGAAGTTTATCATAATTTCCACCAAGAAATAGATGTGCTCTTTGAATGGATGTTGTATTTCTTAATTCCTTGGAGAATGCAGACGGCGGTGAAGCATGCCCGCCTGGAGAATGTGTTGAGACATCACTTGGCGTAGACACAGGCTGTCCAAATGGTGATACGTGGTCGAAAGCGCGGCGAGCCTGAGGCAAGGCCCCATAGGGCAAGTTCCAATTAAGAAAGCTACATCTGTTAAGCAGTGACCTTCTATATATGCATCTAAATTCACTAACATTCTTCTGCCTATAAGATTTCTTGACCCACATATGTTAATTAGAAAGGCCGGTGTCTCCGGGGCAGCGAGAGTCGTCTTCACCCGTGTCGCCTTCTTCGCCTGCCGACGGAGTTGACGGTCATCCACGGGCCTTCCTTTGTAGGACACCGTCGTTGATTTGCCTAATTGGGCTCGGCTTTGGCAGTATTCATTGATTTTCTGCTTTTTGGAGGCCGGAATATTCCTCTTCCAGTCCCAACCCTTGAATCGATACTTGTATTGCGACTCACTGTGCCATAAGTTGTTAGTAGAGCATTCTAAGTATGACCTCCGTGGAAGCAGTAACTCACTTGGCATCAAAAAAGTAGGGCGCCTGTTTCATTGTATTCATGACTTTAGCCAGACTGAGCTTTTCTGTCAGATACAGACGCTCAAGGTCAGGCTTCAGGCTTTCCCATCTTTCGGCCAATGAGGGCCGAGATGCTGGTCTAGGATACATGTTTTTTTGGAAGTGGAATGTGATGGTGTTAAGGGGAGAAGACAAGAAATTTAAGAATGGGAGCGACGAGGCCCTGAAGAAAAGGACCGGGCCAACCGTTCCTGAAATAAACCCCCGTGGGGACGGCCAAGCCTTACAAAAGGAGAATCGCCAATGAACGTCGACGGAAGCGCCACACTCTGCAAGTTCTGTAACACATGTTTGCCTTCTTGTTGCCTTCTCTCGAATCTCTAGCTGCGCGGGCTGAGGCACAGGTCAACGTAGAAGTTAGGGCCGCCTCGTGCACGGTCCCACATCGTGCACGGTACCAAAACACGTCTTTTTAAAATACTTATATCTTAATAACTATAATAGCTATTTACATAAAATTTTAAGTAGAGCTTATTAAATAGCAAATAAAGCTTTTTATAAAATAAAACCATAAAACTTGTACTTTAAATAATACTTATATATTTTAATATTATATAAAAGTAATCGTCTTTTATATTATACTATTATTTTAATTATTTTAATTATATGTTATAAAAGCTTTATTTACTGTTTAATAAGATATATTAAAAATTTTATATAAAGAGCTATTAGAGTTATTAAGATATAAGTATTTTAAAAAGATGTGTTTTGGTGCTATGCATGAGGTGGGACCGTGCATGAGGTGGCTACCGACAGCCAAGACGAACAAAAGTAGAGTCTCCAATCACCACCCGCGATGTCACCCGCGTTCCTATAGCCTGGTCGGCCCATGATGTTGTCGTAAGAATAAGCCCTGGTAATCCTTGAGATCTCCGAAAGCCAAGACGAACAAAAGATGACTCTCCAATTACCTGCGATCCTTTTGGCTCCACCCTTCCTTCGCTTGTTCTGAATGCAGATGCCCCCTGTTTGCCGAGCCTGACAAAAGTAGAATCGCCAATTGCAAAGAGAAAAAAGCATAGGCCGCCTCATCACGGCTCTATTAAATGACATTTACGGTCAGCGGGCCACCACTTCTGCACCTCAGAGTAGCGATACATGCATAACCCGTGCAATCTGAACACAAGGTCCGTATTTCCTCCCAATCTGATGCGCTAGTGGCAGCCTTCAAAATGAAACAGCGATGATATGGAGATCAAAAACCAATCGTATAACGGTATTCCCCTTGATTGGCAATCAAGCAGACGTGTCGGCGACAGATTATGTCCTGCATTGGCAAACCCCCTCACCATGCTACTCATGAAGCGCGTTACGCCCTAGCATAGTCTCCGGTCGGGTGAACCAGATGCTACGTAGGCCGCCGCCTTGAAGAGAATATTCATCCTTGGAGACTTTGCCTTTTCTCAAGGACATCGCATATAAGACCCACTAACCTAGACCTTGGACGACTATCCACTCTCCGCCCTTCCACCTCAGCAGCACTTTCAATCCAAGTAGGGGTCATCTGGCTGATCTTTGTTCATCAAATCAAACTTTCATCAACGTCTTCCTACTGCGATGCCTTCCAACGGACTCACATTGGGAGGGAGTATGGCGGCTGGAGAGAGGTTAGTCGATGGTTACTGTTGGCTAGCAAGGGCGAAACATACGAGATACTTACATAACCAGAAGCCAGCATCGAAGCGCGATGACCTCCAACCCGCCAGCAAAACCAGATAGCCACTGCTCATCAGCCGCGAACGACACGGATAAATATATGACAGCAGTGGACAAGGCTAGATCATCCGGCACACCAGATCTATCACGCTGCCCTTATCATAAACGGGTCTTGCAACCACCCTTCAACAACTATACCAATGGGTTGACTCCAATGAGTCGCTTCATGATGGAAGGAGTGTCGGACCAACCTGCCCTCTTCCAAAGCCAAGATGGGGTTGGCCTGTCGACTTCGAAGGTATGCACTTGCGGGGAGGGTATCAGGACAAGAGAAAATTGAAGTAGGTAAGGTATGGTGACGACGACAATACATACTTAGAAATGTGCTGATAGAAGACAGGACTAAAAAGAAATGACATGCAAAAGATATTTGGGTGCGTGAAGTATCGTTGAACCGGTTGAATTGGATGCTGTTAGGGACACGGATGAATTGAATTCTAGCGGCACAAACCAGTAGCGTTGAAGTTACCGTTAGGAGATAAGTAGTCGTATCTTTAGAATAGAGCATGCAATGGAGTTCCAATCTTCTTCTGTTCCCTGGCGAGATCGTATCAGAGTGCGGCGACGGCCTTCCACGCGCTAGAGGAAGAGCCTTCATCAGCATCCACGAAGCGTCTAAATGAGGAAACTGAAGTTGATGCTCAAACACTCCACTGAAGAAAGGCTGGGTAAGTCCCAGATCTTATTGAGATGGAAGTTGGAGTGTGTGAAGAAAGAACTAGATTAGCCGCGTTATCTCATAAATTAGGACCCTTCGTAGAGACCAAAGCTGCGACCATAAGCTCCTCGGTGGAAAATTCGGTTGGTGATAGGGAGCAGTATGCCCGCACTGTCAGACCTGCGGAGGATAGGCCGGATAGCCCTCTCGGATAATAGACCTATCAGCTGATAGTATCCGGAGACTATCCGGATAGTGTCCGGATAGTCTTGGCAAAATCCCCTAATATGCTTACACTTGTAATGCACCCCCCAATATTAAATAAATAATTTTTCTATTAGTATAGATTTATAGAGCTTATAAAGCACTTTAAAATAGTACTACTTTTATTTAAATATCTTAAGGATAAGTAATATTATAAGGCTTATCCGCACGAAGCTCTGCGGAGGCTCTGCATAAAGCTCTACACGAAGCTCTACACGAAGCTCTACACGAAGCTCTACACGAAGCTCTACACGAAGCTCTACACGAAGCTCTACACGAAGCTCTACACGAAGCTCTACACGAAGCTCTACACGAAGC
>Ga0307507_10002716_pt1 | contig 36335 bp, 10 predicted proteins | sample 7_EM_MG_FD_207223 | JGI IMG/M metagenome (GOLD analysis project Ga0307507, IMG submission 207223) | Populus trichocarpa ectomycorrhiza microbial communities from riparian zone in the Pacific Northwest, United States - 7_EM | ecosystem: Host-associated > Plants > Roots > Unclassified | place...
GAAAATCCTCTATTAGAGTCCTCCCCCAAATTGCTGCCACCTACCCACTTTATACGCGTTCTTGACGTCAACGAGGATAAGCCAGTGAAGGACCAGCTTAAGGTTATAAGGGAGGATGTGCTGTATACATTAAATGAGATGTATCAAGTGCTATAAGTGGTTAAACGGTTCAACCAGCGGTTATTCGATATAGAGGATCGATTAAAGGCAGTAGAGAAGGGCTTAAAGGATGCTAAGAAGGACGCTGCAGCAAAGGCTTAATTAGCTTTGGAGTCTCAATATTAGAGGTGTGAGGAAGTAGAGGACCTAAAATAGTTACCTAGTCGTCGCCTACTGAATAAAAGTTGTCAAAGCACCGAAGGTATAAAGGAAGCCTACAGGCCTCGCATTTATATACTATTTACTTAACCTTTGTTGTGAGCTTCTTTGCCTCCTTCCATCTACATATTTAGCACTTTGGTGGGCTCTTATAGCCTTGCTTCCTTGTAAAGCTTTTAATAGAATGGTGAGTTCGCGTCTTACACCATCAAATTGCAGGTAGTGGGGTTTTAGCAGTGATGTAGGTGGTTTTTTAATTCGTTTTATTTTTATGACCAGGCCCAATACCAGATTGATATTGCCCGTATTTTGGTGAGCTTTGACGAAGAAGATGCTTAGTATTGTGCTCACTTAGGCCCATCTTTTGACTGCCCATAATAACGAGGTTCCATGCCAATCGTATGCGGAAACGGCGGTGGGTTTGGAAGGGCCTCCTTGACGTCTAAAAGATCTTCTTACCAATAATATAGGCGTTAATTACAGCCGCATTAAGTGCCTAGAAGAATAAGGGCAGCCAGGTGCGCACAGTAGTAATCTAGGTGGTATAGTAGCTTTGAAGCTGATTGTGAATATCAACGCCGCCTATCCAGTTATTGTAGTTGATAGAGAGCCTAGGAAGCGTTAACTTCTTAATTAGATTATTACCCCAAACATCAGCTACCAGCTTCTTAAGGAAGGAATTGTATGCCTATGGACGATGCTGATTAACTTTATTAACGTCCTTATTGCTGCATAAGTGAGCTGTCGTCAAAAATTGTACCAAATTCTTATCCTGCTATATGATAGAAAGCACCGAATTAACTACGCCAATGACTACTCCTGTAATAAAGTTAAACGGTAGCCTTTCCTTCCTTTTATTAGCCCTTTTATGCACCTCTAGATAGTCTTTTAAGTTTGATCGAGCTGTGCTAGCTGTAGCAATTCTAAGTCGTCGGAGCACCTAGAGCAACGGAATATTTGTGAAGTAGTTATCCAAAAATAGGCAAAATCAACGAGCCTGAAAGGGGAGCTATTGGGTAAGGTAAAGGACGCACTTAGAGGTTTTTAAAAGGGCAATATCTTAATGATCTATCCGAGAAGGAAGCCTAAAAAAGCAGCCAGGTGAGGTAAACATAAAGCTATAGTAATACCCATATTAACAAAGGCTTAATATCTTAAAGCCCTCAGGTACTGGCTTACTAGGCAATTTAATTATAGCCGTAGATCGTCTAGTAAACCTCACTATTATCTTATTAAAGCTGACCATAGATCCAGGTATAACATACTTCCTAAACGCCTCGCCTAAAGGAGTCGTTAATGGCTTAATCTTCTTAAAAATCTAACGTTTGACGCCATCTGGTGGAGGTAGTGAGGTATAGAAGAAGCGTTTAAGTTACTCCCATCTTTTTTGGCCTATAAATAAGCTAATTAAATGCTTAGGATATTTAGGATCTATAGCCCAAAGGTCTCGCACCTGGGTAACCTTAAAGACGCCTATATAGATAATAAGTCCTACCCAAACCATTAATTTGCCGGCGGAGGTCTCCTTCCATTTCCGTAATTGTTTACCGATATACTGTCCTGATTGGTGATATTCGCCAGCCTTTTAAGACGCTGTATATAGGTTTATATTAACCGCGAGCTTCTCAAATATACTGATACTAAAGAATAGTAGGAATACTTAAATTGGCAGGTCCTATCCAGATCTATACCCACCAGACGCCATACCAATTTAATCTGCTAGTGTATAATAAGCAGAGCGCTTACTACCCTTATTTTAATCAGAAAGATCATTAGGTTTAACGTCCATATTAAGGCCGCTAATAGGCTTACCAGCACGCCGAGCGGCGAATATTAACTTATCTAGAAGGTTAATAACTTCAAGACCTAGTTTAGGAACAGCGGTTATAGGCTCCTATAAAGTAGGAACCGCAGGAAGGCCTATTCTTATAACTTCTTCAACTGATAGCTCTGGTAGTTTAGTCTCATCTACCTCATCTGCCTTATCCTTAGCAGTTTCGCCGCGGGCCTTAAAAACAGCTCCTAATTCGTCCTCCTTAATATTGTTCTTAATCAGCACTAAAGCCTCTGGAGGCTGTACAACTTCTGCCGACAAGCTATCGTGTGTATACTGTGTCACTTGAAAGGATTGTGAATAGGACTCCCAGGCTTGAGGTGCTTTTGGAGGCTTTGGAGGCTTTAGAGGCCTTAGAGGCTTTAGAGCTGAAGACGCACGACGTTTTTTAGGTGGTATTAGGACAATATTTTACTAATAATTCAATAATCAAATAGACGGCAAACAATATTAAAGCTTTTTGATTAACTATACTAAATATTATAGGCTTCCTGGCTATGTCGCTGCTGTTCACCGCAATATCCAAGCGTTAAATAAGGCGCCAGCACCCTTGCCGTACTGACTCGAGGGTTCAACACCAAGCTCTATACGGTATAGAGCCTCTAGATTGGCTTATAAGGCGTGCATATACGAAAAGTCCATGAAAAAGTTGCCACACGAAGGGATATATCCCTTATGTCCCTATTTGGTCTAGTAATATCGCGCGGCGTCGCTTTTAGCCCGTTAAGGCTTGGGATAGCTGGCTTAGCCCCTTAGTATTAAAGGTAGGAAATACTAGGAAGATACCTATGTCCCTCTAGCTTATTACCTATTGTTTCTATTTATATAACCTGGCGTGTAGTTGTTCCCGTAGCTATTAAGCCCTTTTCTTCCGTCTTCTGTATTTAATGCAGTCTTCTCTCTCCTACGCCTTATATGTGCTTTGGTAACAGTTCGCGCATTTTATTTAGTCTTAATTTATACATTGTCTTATATTATAGGGGCCTGTATAGTGGCCGCAGCATACCTGTGCTGTGTATATGGATTGGGTGTGTCCCTATTATATACAGCAATAATATCATTCTAGGTATAGTCTGTAGTTATAGAGCCTTGTGTTATATATAAGGCCATTTATAATTATTCCTTTTTAGATAAGGAGTTTTTATATTCCTAGTGTATATACGCTAATAATAAGGGAGCTATATATTTATCTATTATTTCCCTAGCGAGTCTCTAGTGCCCCTTATATTCTCTTATTATTCTTATTATATACTTAGTTTATATTTTCCTGTTAAAGCTATTAGATCCGGGTAATTATAAGTTCTAGTATAAGGCGTTCCATTTGTTTTACTATCTCCTATATAGTTGCTGTATTGTCTGCCTAGCGTCCCCTTTCTACCCTAAGGCTTATGGGAACCAACAGGACTTTAACTAGGTAATCTTCACAAAGCACTTTTATACCAATACGCTCTCCTAGCCTGTCCCCTGCCCTTACGGCCCGTTCCTTTACCTGTTGGTTCTTTAGGGTGACTCTAATGTCTCTACTCCTAAGGTGTTGGACTGTGACGGCGTTATAAACCTCCTTATAAATCTTTATAAGAACTTCTATTTCTAATTGTCCCCTAAGTTCCTCTACCTTTTCTATATTTGGTCGTATTGTGATTGTATACCTAGTTATTATCTTTAGGGGGGTAGGTTCCCTATACTATAGGAGCACAGCTACGGCGGCCTAGGTGCGGTTTGCCTGTTAGGGGGGGTTTTGTTTATCTTTAATCTTATTTAGCCGTTAGAGGATTTAATTAAGGGTTTTCTAGAGGGGCGCCTAAGGTTTGCTAGACTAAAGCTATTCTACTAGCTGTATTAGTTTGTAATAGCTAATAGATACTCCCCTACAGTTCTAGATACTAGACGCGTCTAATAGGCTTTATATTTTGTCAGATGCCTTCTTAATTAGGGTATTTCCGCTTTCTGGTGTGGTATTCACCCATCCTTATTGTTGTTATGGGGGGCTATTGTTGGGTATGGGTCTGGCGGTCGCGCGCGACTGCATACTACTGTCGTTCCACCTGTGCCTCCCTTGTAATGTATATATCTTAGGGGATTATCAGGGTGTTTTTCAGGGTTCTTTTAGTTGGTTTGGTCTTTTTAGGCTAGGTGCAGCAAGAGCTCTAAATATTTAATAATTATAAGTAGTTCCTTATTATATATTTTATAATTTAATTTAATAGGGGCGAGTTTTTAGGAGAAAAAGGCTATTAGACATAGTTTGCCATTTTAATTATATTATAATAATACTCCCCCTAACATATAATTACACAAGTTAGTTTTAATAATATATTTAAAATTAGGGTTAAAGTAAGTAAGAATTAGAGTAGTTATAAATAACATTTTAAAAATTTCCTTATTAGATTTACTAATAGCTAGGCAATTTCTAAGAAGTGGTTAATAAATTAATAATAGAAATTTATAAATCCTAAAAATTCTTAAATATCTTATACGTTGCTAGGGCTTTCCTAGTTTATAATTATAGCGACTTTCTTAGGGTTTATTTTAATTCTATTATAGGATATAATTAAGCCTAAGTATATAACTTTAGATATATAGAACTTATATTTCTTAATATTGCATTATAAGCCTATGTCTTATAAGCGTTTAAGAACTATTTTAATATATTTCTAATATTTAGAAAGCAAGAATAAGTAAATTAAGATATTATTAATATATGCGGTAATAAATACATTAAAGAATTTATAAAGCGTATTATTAATATATTACTAAAATATACTAAGACCGTTCTTTACGCTAAATAGCATTACTAGGTATTTAAAGAGTCCCTATTATATATAAAAAGCTATATACTTTTTATCTCCTTTATATATATGGATTTTATTAAAGGTGGTAACTATATTAAGCTTTATAAAGTACTATACCTTTACTAAATAGTTAAGTGTCTCTTAAATTAAAGGAATTAGATATTAGTTTTAAATTATAATTACGTTTAGAGCTTAATAATTAATATAAAATCTTAAGCCTCCTCCTAGCTTTTTAATAAATAGTATAGGTAAGGTAAATAGAGATTAACTAAGGTAAATAAATCCTTTTTCTAGATGCTTATTAAGGTATTATTATATTATAAGCAGTTCTTCTTATAATGTACCATATAGTAGACTAAACTTTAGTATTATGCCAGGCTTAAGTTCTATCTTAAAATTATATTTCTTTTAGTATAGGGCTAGTTAGTCTATAAATTATTTTTTAAACTTATTAATTAGGTCATGGTACTCTTTAGGCATAAAAGGTTAAGAATTAGGATATTGTTTTAGTTTTATTGCTTTTTTAATATTTTCTATAGTTATAGCAAAGATTTTATAGTCTTGTCTTTTTACTAATAAGATAAAAGGCGCGGCCTATATTATATAAAATTTAAGAGATTTTAATATAATATCTTTGCATTCTTTACTATAATTAGCAGTTATAGATTTATTATATTAGCTTAAGGTTTATAGCAAGGGTAATTTATATTATATTAAATTTAAATAGTTATATATATGTTTATAGGGCAAATGGTTTTTTAAGTAATAACTTTAGCAGTAAGTTATACGGAACTTTAGTATTTCTTTAGCCCAGCTAATTAAAGGGTTGTGTTATTTCAGCTATTTATATCTAAGTATTATCTTATAGTGCTTTAAGGGTGTTATAAATAGGGAAATATATTTAAGGTATCTACCTATCCGCAATTTTATAAGAGTATAGTGCGTTAGTTCACTATATATTAAAGGTTTGCCATTAAAGCCTTATAGGCCTTAGGGCTTATTAAGTTTCTTTAAATTTAGGCGTTAAGTTTTTATATAGTTTGTGTTAATAAAGCCTATACTAGTGGCTCCGCTATTTATAAGGATTTATACTTCCTTCTATTTTCTAAGTGTTTAAATTTTACTAAATATATTAAGGGAATTGTGTTATATATTAGCGCTAAAAGAGCCTAGACACTTATACTCTTCCAATTTTTATCCTAAGGCACGACTTGGCCTTAGGATAATTTATTTTCTAAGTTAACTGAACGTAAGGTACTTTATAGCGTCTAAGTATAATTTATAGAGTAGGTATAATTTAAGAAATAAGTATAACTTAAGGAACGGGTATAATTTAAGGATTAGGTACAACTTAAGGATTAGAAGGAACTACGGCGGACTTTTTTCAAAGGGTAAGTTCGGTAATGCTTTTAAATATATCCTTTTTTACCACATCTAAAGCATTCTCTATTAATGGCTTAAGTTCTTTATTTATTGGTTTCTAAGGGTGTATAGAATTAAGCGGCATTAAGGTCTATAGGGTTGTATATAGGGCTTTTAGGTTTTAGAGATAGATTGCGCTTTAGGGTATATACTAGTTTTATAGAGCTTTAAATATAAAGTATAGTTAACTTTAGAGAATAAGTCTGTTTGTTATATTAAAGGTTCTTATTAATTTATTAATATACTATAGCAAATTTAGATAGGTTTTTTTAGCAGTTCTTTACCTACTAACTAGGCTCTAATCTTATCTAAAATAGCTTATTAAAGGTAGTAACTTTAGCAGCTTTATTCTAATCTAGCTTACTAATAAAACCTAAAAATTCTAAAAAGAAGCTGGTAAAGTCTTGGTTCTATTATTATAGGGTTTTAAGTTTAGTAATAGCTATATATTTATAGCTGGCGTTATTATATTATTATTACCATTGCTTAACGTCCAATTTAGATCCCTATTGGGCCCACGCGGACTACTCCTTATATACATATAGGGAGAAAACTCTTTTAAGAAAACCCTATAATCCGTCTCCCCGCCTTTTAGGACTCGTCTATAAGGCGCCTATAAGTTACCTATAATGCTCTACTACCTTACTTTTTAACCTTCTTGGGAACCACTGCTGCCGTAATAAGCCTACGGACGCGCTAGTATTGCAAACTTTACTTTACTACTATAGAGTCATCAGGGGGCGCCTATTGCTCGCCCCTTTACCTTCTATTACTATTTCCTTTATAACCTAAAACTGGTCTAGCATATTTTAGCTAATAAGCTACTGGGTAACCACCTTAAGACCTTTTTATATTAAGAGTAGTATATTATAGTTCTCTATACTAGCTACTAAGAGTATAGCTTCTTAGTTGGTATATAGGGGGCATAATAGTATTATATATTTTAGTGTCTATCTTAGCCAGCTATATTTATATCTTAGGCTGCCTACTAAGACACCTACCTAGTAGAGCCAATCTTTTAGTCCTATTATCCCTATTCTTAAGAGTGTTACTATTATATTTTCTGCCTTTGTTAGGCCTTCTTAGAGCTCTTAAGTATTTACCCCCTATAGTGTTAACCATGCTATAGCTTAGGTTTCTTTTACCTAAGTTAGCTTCTATACCTTTAACTCCTATACGCCTCTCTAGTATTAGTTTAACCAGTATTATATTATAGAAGATAGTTTCCTAGTGTTCTTTTATGCTTTACTTTAGCTCCTTTCTCTTTCTTACTGTTATCTTTACTAGCCTCTTACACGTCTCCCTTCCTTCTCTATATAGGCCTAGGCCCTAATATAGCACTATTCTTCTTCTGCTTTCTTTACCTATTTCTCTAATATCTCTTCCCTACTTTAGGGTTATTGGTTTATTCTCCTATAAGGCGCCCTAGGGTCCCTCTATAGTTTATTTAGGCGTGTCTTAATATACTTTATAATATTAAAGTTATATTTACTTTGCGCCCTTTGCATTGCAGCGGCTTTAATATATAGTTATAGGGGGGGAATATTAGCTTCCTTCTTAAGCAGTGCTGTAGCCATTCGCTTATACCCACCTATTATGCTCTAAAGGCAGGCTATTTAGACCTTTTAGAGTGGTTTAAGAAGTAATTTAGGGGGGCCCTTCTTAGTTTCTCCAATGGCCTAAATACTGGATCTATATATTATAGTTGGCCAGACAACTGCTGTGTATAGTAGGCGTAACCTCTAGAAGCATGGACCCTATATAAAATTAACGATCCTAGATAATGCAATGTACTATATTTAGCCCTTATAGGCCACTTGCACTATATATACGCTCCACTAAAGCTTATTATCTACCCATACTCCTAATACCCTTAGGCCCTAAACTAGTTAACCCCTAAAGCCTTAGATATAGATTATATGCTAGAGATCTATAGATTGGTTGCATTTTCTTATAAAATAGATTAGCTGGTATTTCTCTAGTAAGAATTAGACTTTATGTTATCTTGCCTATTCTATATAGGTGTTATAGACTTTCTCTAGTATTCTGTAGTTCTTTATGGCTATTAGCCTATATATAATTAGGTTTGTGTTATTAACAAAGCCTATCCCCTAGGTTACCCCTTCCTTAAAGGTGTTAAGTAAGTTGCTTATAAAGAAAAGGAAGAGTATAGGCGAAAGAGGTAATCCTTATAGTATACCTATTACAACTGTAATAGGGGGGCTCTAGTATCTACTAAAGACTAGTAATATCTCTTTCTAGCCTATAAACCCTTAAATAAATTATATAATCTATTCTAGGAAGCCCTTTACCCTAAGGATATATAGGAGGCGCTTATAGGGTATATTATTATAGGCGCCACTAATATCTAGGCTAAGTATTAATACTATAAAGTTCTTATATATAGCCTATATAGTTTTAATAGTAGTAGCGAGTAGTATAAGTGCTAATAGTGTTAAGTAATTCTTTCTTGCCCCTATTTAGCTTTATAGTAGTAGGGTATATTCCTCTACTATATCTACTATATAGTCCGCTATAACCTTTTCTAGGATCTTACTTAGGGTGTTTTCTAAGGCAATAGGGCGGTAGCTTCCTAAGATTAAGTAGTCTACTTTACCTTCTTTTTATAAGACAACCGTTATTATAAATCTTCCAAGTTATAGGTAGTAGCCTATTATAAAGCATGCTCTGGCTATATCTATAAGCTAAGGTGCTATAAGTAGACCATAGGTCTTTAAGGCTTTGTTTAGAATCCTATCTAGTCCTAGTACTATATTGTTTAAGAGGCAACTAATAGTTCTAGCCATTTCTTTAGTTGTTATGTCGCTATTAACCCTTAGGCAAGTTACTGGTGTTTTACTTAATGTCACTAAGGTCTACTAGAGCTAGTTAGGGGAAAAATCTTTCTATAAGGATCTTTGCCTTCTTATTATTGTTACTTATAGCCTATAGTTTGCCTACTCTTTATAGGGGTAGTAGGTATAGGTCTTCTACTAGGCATCCCGCCTTTTTCTTTACCCATCTTACTATAGTCTAAAGGCCCTTATTATAGGGGATGCTCAGGTTAGTAGTATATTTATTTATAAACCATCTCCAGTTATTTCTTACTTCTTTTTTTAGGGTATTCTTTAGCTGGTTTCTTATGTCTTTATATTATCTCTTATCTTTAGGGTTATGGCTACTTATATATTTCCTTCTTACTTATTATTAGCTAGCTATAAGAACCGCGTATTGTGTAGACTATGCGTATCGCGTATAGGGGCCTAGTTTTAAGACTGGGCAATGCTCTTTTAGCCTATTTTTAATTACTACCTGGATCCTTTCTAGTCTTTAGTTAATTTCCTTAGGGGTAGCTAATAAGCCTTACTTGTTTAGTATTAGGTGGATTTTTTCTAGGTCTTAAAGTTATTATTTAACTGTATTAAGGAAACTATCTATTTTAAGCTTCCTTATTACATATCTTTTACTATTTAGTTACGCCTTAATATCTAAATCTAGCTGTATCTAAATAGGGATATAGTTTAAGGTAAGTGCCTATTCTTCTTTAGGGATGCACCTTTTAAGTCTCTGGTATAGGCCATTGTCCATAAATATAAGGTTAATTATACTTCTAGCAGTGCCTTATTGCCACATAATTGCTTCTAAGGGAGTGGCTAGCTTAAGGCCCCAGGTATCTATAGCTCTTAATAGGCACTCTGCCTATTATTTATCAGCAATATAGATACCCCCTTACTATAGGTAGTAGAGGTTTATATCTCCTAATAGAATAGACTTTGTGCCTTTAGTTTCTAGTAAGCTTATTACTAATATAATGCTCTCTATTTATAGGACCCCTTTAACCCTAAGGTTATATATATTAATAATTTATACCGGTCCCCTATATGTCTGGATTATTATAACTATAATATCTAGGTTAACTGCTTACTATAACTATAAGGATAGGCTAACAGCCTTGCTGATTATAAAGCATATATATATAGCTGCTTTTGGTTTATATAGGAGCTAGAATCCTTAGGGGTAGTATATTAATTATATATAGGTATTGTAATACGGCTCTTATATAGCAAGGATATAGTATTTCTCTAGGTCTAGACTGTCTAGTAGGGGCCTTATAAGGTGGTGGTTTGTATTACTATAGTTATACTATATAATAAATAGGTAGCGGACCCCTGGTAAGGGTTATTTAACTCTTCTTTATTCTTTACTTCCTCTATTTTTACTTTCTCTAGGATTTTTAGAACTTTTATCTCTTATATCTACACCCTAGTCGCTACTCATTTTATATAGGGCTTTCCATTCCTATGTCTTATGTTCTTATTAGCGCTTCTATATCTAAATCTATTATTATCTCCAGTTCTTCCCCTAGTCTTACTAATTAGCTTTATGCCCTTTATAGGTTGGCTGCAAATATTAGATTTGCCGCATTTAGTCTAATTCTTAATTATCCTAGTCTTAAGCTTGCTATAGCTATCTATAGGGGTCTTCCTACAGGGCGTCATCTCCCTTATGTCCCCTATAGCCCTTATATCCCTATTTAGTCTAGTAATATTATACGGCGTCGCTTCTGGCCTATTAAGGCTTAGGATGGCTAGCCCAGCCCCCTAGTATTAAAGGTAGAAAACGCTGGGAAGGCATCCGTGTCCCCCTAGCTTATTACCTATTATTTCTATTTATATAACCTAGCATGTAGCTATTCCCATAGCTGTTAAGCCCTTACCTTCTATCTCCTATATTTAATATAGTCTACTCTCTCCTACGCCTTATATATGCTTTAGTAATAGTTTACATATTTTATTTAGTCTTAATTTAAGCAGTATCTTATATTATAGGGGCCTGTATAGTAGCCATAGCACACCTATACTACGTATGTGGATTAGGTATATCCCTATTATATATAGCAATAGCATTATTCTAGGCGTAGTTTGTAGTTATAGAGCCTTATATTATATATAAGGCCATTTATAATTATTCCTTTTTAGATAAGGAGTTTTTACATTCCTAGTATATATGTGCTAATAATAAGGGAGCTATACGTTTAACTAGCGTCTCCTTAGCAAGTTTCTAGCAACTCTTATATCCTCTTATTATTCTTATTATATACTTAGATTGCATTTTCCTATTAAAGCCATTAGATTTAGGTAATCTTAAGTCCTAGTATAAGGCGTTCCATATATTTTACTATCTCCTATATAGTTGCTGTATTATTCGCCTAGCGTCCCTTTTCTACCTTAAGGCTTATAAAAACCGCTAGGACTTTAACTAGGTAGTCTTTACAGAGCACTTTTATACCAATATATTCTCCTAGCCTATCCCCTACCCTTATAGCTTATTCCTTTACCTATTAGTCCTTTAGGGTGACTCTAATATCTTTACTCCTTAGGTATTAGATTATAATAGCGTTATAAACTTCCTTATAAATCTCTATAAGGACTTCTATTTCTAATTATCCCCTAAGCCCCTCTACTTTTTCTATATTTAGTTATATTGTAATTATATACCCAGTTATTATCTTAAGGGGGTTGGGTTCCCTATACTATAGAAGTATAGCTATAGTAGCCTAGGTGCGGTTCGCCAGTAAAGAGGGGTTTTATTTATTTTTAATTTTACTTAGCTATTAGAGGATTTAATTAAGGGATTACTGGAGGGGTGCCTAAGGGACACTAGACTAGCGGAGCCATTCTACTAGCTATATTAGTTTGTTATAGCTAACGGTTACTCCCCCACAATTATAGATACTAGACGCGTTTAATAGGCTTTATATTTTATTAAATGCCTTCTTAATAGAGGTATTTCCGCTTTATGGTGTAGTATTCGCCTGTTCTTGTTATAGAGGGCCATTACTAGGCGTGGTTCTGGCGGTCACGCGCGAGTGCAAACCACCATCATTCAACGTGTGCCTCCCCTGCGATGTAGGCATCTTAGGGGGATTCTCTAGGTGTTTTTCGGGGTTCTTTTTGGTTAGTTTTGGTCTTTTTAGGCCAGGTGCAGCAAGAGCTCCTCTTAGCCTTTTCCAAGATGTTGGTGGCGTTATTATATATTTATTCTAGTAGAGAGATAAGGGTTTTAAAATTAATAAAAGTGCTATTGCGGAAGAATAGATCTATAGTTTATATAGCGTCTTTACTTAATTAGGATATTCTATAGCTAACCTTACTAGCTTTAATAGGGTATTAATTATAGTTTATTAAAAGTTTAAGACAGAGTTTAGTTATAAAGAGATGTAGGTTATTTTAGTTTCTATTAAATATTAAAAGATTAGGGAGCCTTTTAGATTTTGTAATAGGTACTTAGTTTATTATATATATATGTTAAGCTAATATTACTAGTTCTATGTTCTTATTTAATAGGCTAGGTTTAGATACTATTATGTTAATCTTGTTTATAGGTATTGTTATTAGGGTCTATAATATAAGTGCCTTAATATTGCAGAGTTCTTTATAGAGTGCTTCTATTAATTACTAGTGCTAGACTTCTAGTATAGCCCACTACTGAGCTAAGGCGTCTATAAAAACCTATTGTATTATAGTTAACTATTCCTTAATTAGGGTTATAATACTTATAGTTAATAAAAGGGATTTGGGTTTGTTTGCTATTTTAATAGTAGTTGTTTTAATATAATATAATATAAGGGTGTAAAGAGGCTTTGGGGAAGATTTAAAGAAATAATATAAATTCTATCTAATCTAAGGGTATATAGCTTTTGCTAAATATAAGATGTTATATAAAGAATAGAAAGGAACATAGGAAGCCTATAACTAAATATTTAAGGGTCTTGGCTGTAGACGTATGGGTATAAACACACGCGGGTTTTGATAGGTTTTGACCGAATTCCATTACATTAGTGGAATTTGGTGGAATTCGGTCGAGTTGGCAGAATTTGGTGGAATTTGATTAACTTGGTAGAATTTGGTTAAAGCGTTGGAATTTATCTATTAAGTGTTTCACCAAGACAGTCCTACTATAACTAGGCTAGTCCTGTTACACTAAGAGAAGGTATCCAATTTTATATTAACTATAGAGGATTTAACGCTATTACGATTAAGAACTAATACTTATACTACTTATATATAAGACTCTTAAGTAGCTTAGCTAAGCTAAAATCTATACTAAGCTTAATATTATTGCCGCCTTTAACCGCCTCTAAATATAAAAAGGTAATAAATAGAAAACCGTATTTATATTACGCTTTAGTAAATTTAAATATACTATTATACCCTTTGGCGTATATAACGGCCTAAGCAGCTTCTAAAGCTATATTAATAACGCCTTATAAGACTACCTTAACGACTTCTACTCTGCGTACCTAGATAATATACTTATTTATAGTAATAATCCTTTTAAATATACTAAGCACGTTTAAAAGGTTCTATAGCGCCTTAGGGACGTAAGACTTTATATTAATTTAAAAAAGTGCGAATTCTTAGTTATAAAAATAAAATATCTTAGACTAATTATTACTATTAAGAGTATCTATATAGATCTTAAGAAGGTATATATAATTACTAAATAGCGAAACCCTAACTGTATTAAAGATATATAAGCCTTTCTTAGTTTCGCCAACTTCTATTAAAAATTTATATATAACTTCTTAGGTGTTATAGTACTATTTATAGCAATAATATAAATAAAGGGCCTTTCCGCGAAAGGAAGAAATTTTTTTTTTATATCTGGATACCTAAATATAAGAAGGCATTTTAAGACCTTAAAGATGCTTTTACTAAACCACTTATCCTAGCTTACTTTATATAAGGATAATAACTTTATCTTAAAACTAACTTCTTAGACTATATTAACGTAGGTATTTTTTTTAGATAGGTAATAACGGTCTCCTCTACCTAGTCGCATTCTACTTATTTAAGCTTATACTATAAGAATATAACTATAAGATCTATAATAAGGAACTTCTTATAATTATATAAGCGTTTAAGGAATTCTAACTAGAACTCTTCTAGTAAAACCTAACCAGCTAACTAAAGTCCTTACAGATTATCGCAACCTTAAGTACTTTATAACTATAAAATAGCTAAACTAACGCCAAGTACGCTAAAACAAGTTCCTCTCTGGTTTTAACTTTAAAATTATATATAGGCTAGGAGTATAAGGTACTAAGCCTAATAGCCTAATATACTGCTTATAAGACCTTCCTTAGTCTAAAGATAACCCCTATAACTAGTTCTAATAATAAACAATTTTAAAAGCATAGAATTTGGCCCTAGGTATTCTACCTATAATAGAGCTAACTATATCTTAGCTTTATACTATAGAACTAAAGTTACCCCCTAAAATTAATAAGCTTATTACTATAGTATATAATACCTCTATTAACCTAATACTATATTAACTTAATACTATAAAGACCGCTAGCGCCTATACGCTACCTATTAACCTCTAAAGCCTAGGCTAGATTAATATAGCAGCCTTAAAAGTAAAAAAGAATAAGCTCTATTATAGAGGCTGTCTATTTATCTCTAACTTAGAAAATTTATAATAGTAACTAATCTAAATAGCCTACAACCTTTAATTAAGCGGCTATTTAGGTAGAGGAGGAACCTATAAGCCTCTTAGCCGATACTACTTCTAGCCTAAAATAATAGACTTAGTTAAACGCTTTATAGGCGTCTACTATAGTTATAAGCCCGCTAAGGCCTTTAATATAAAGTACTAAGGACTATTATACCCTCTACTAGTACCTATATAATAATAGACAGATATCGCCATGGATTTTATTATTAACCTATAAATAATATGGCCGTACCTATAAGAACATCCTTATAATAATATACTGACTTATAAAAAAGTGCTACTACGTCCCAACTAAAGACGTAGCTAATAGTAATATTACTAACGCCTTCCTCTATAAAATCTACTAATTATATAGGTTACCTAACTTAATTACGTCTAACTGAGGTATATAGTTTAACTCTAATATATAGAGACAAATCTGCTAACGCCTTAGTATCTCTATTAAGATATTTATATCCTTCCACTATAAAACTACTAGGTAATTAAAAAACGCTAATAATAGTATAAAAGCGTACCTATAATAGGTAGTCGCCTATAGTTAAGATAACCAAGTAAATTACCTTCTACTAGGTAAATTTGCAGCAAATAATTACGTCTTAACTATTATAGGACTTATCCCATTTTTGTAAATAAGGGTTATTACCCCTAATTTAGTATAGAGCTACTAGAACCTATTAATAAGAAACTACTATATAGAAAACGCCTTAAGATGCTACTTGCCGACTAGTATACAGACTATATAAAAAATCTACTTAACTACTATAAGGGAGAAATGGCCTAGGCTTAAGTAAAGCAGGCCTACTTTGCCAACTATTATAGAACGCCACCACTGGAGATATGTGTTAGCGACTAGGTATAGCTAAATATATACAATATCTCTATACAGAGGCCTATAAATTCACTTAATTATAAGGACCTTAGCCCCTATTTAATTAAACAAGTTATTAATAAGGGAGCTATATATAAGTTAGAGCCCTTACCTACCCTAGCCACCTATAGGATATAGCCTATATTTTACCTATAGCTACTATACCTTTACTAGCCTAACCCCTTACTAGGATAGATATAGCCTAAACCCCTACTAGTACTAATCTAAGATAAGAACGAAAATAAGAACTATAAGGAGTGGACCGTTAAACGAATTATTAACTCTAAATACTTTAGCAAAGGTAAAGGACGGCGGCTCTACTATAGAGCTATCTATATAGGATTTAATATAGATTAGCTAGAATGGTAACTATAGGAAGACTTTAAAAATGTAAAGGATCTAATTAGTAACTTCTACTACGTAAACCTATAGAAACTGGGCCTAAGTAAAGATTTTATACCTAATTCTCTATAGGAGCCCTTATAGAGTTAAACCGTTATACCTTACTATATAAGGGCAAATTACCATTATATTGCCGCAGGTTGCTATTATATAATAGTAAAGTATAATTATATAACTAGAATATTGTTAAGATATCTAGGAACTTTAACCGGCGGTTAAAGTTATCTAATTAGTTAGATTTTTAGGTGCCAAGCCTTATTATATAATATCGTTTTAAGCCTTTAGCAATACCCCTTTTTTCTTCTCTATACCTTAAGTGTCCCTTTTATATATATATAGTAACTACAACATCGCTAGAGCTCCACCTCTATAAGAGGGGGGGTAGTGTTACGGAACCCTACTATAGAGGCCTCTATAGGAGAGCCCTATGCTCTTGCGTACACCTTATATATAGCTTATATCAGCTACGCGTAGGTATATCACTCCTTACGCCCTTAACCCTTATAATCGATCGCGTAACGTCTTATAGACTCCTTAAATACATACGCTCTATAGCCACTGCCCCCGTCCTGTAACACCCTAATATAATTTATAAACAGCTAATATTAATAACTATTTACTATATTAATTCTCTAGTTACTGTCCCTAATCTTTACCTAGTTCTAGTCCTATATCTAGTAAGTACTACTTATAAGAATAAGGTTATAACTAACGTTCTATAGGAACCCCTTTCCGCTTACTACTAAAAGGTATATTTTAAAGCTAAGTCGCTCTTTAGGATAGCTAGATTATAGGATCTCGTTAACTATATTAGATATTATAAACTCTAACTCTTAGGATTATAGTATAACTATTAACTACTATCCTTAGTAGAAAGGTTAATAGGCTAATACTTAAGTCCTAATTAATACAGAAGCTAATAGAATAGGATTTATTAATAAAATCTTTATATAAAATAATAGGTTTACCCTACTACCCCTTAACTAGTATATTAACGTATTTAGATTTAATGGTAAACGCACTATTTTAGGCCGTATTACTTATATAGCGGTTATAATACTTTAATACCTAAGCTATAAAAAATTAATTAAGCTCTTTATAACTACTCTAGGTTACCTAGTAATTCTTAGACAACCCTAGATAAAGCTATATAAGGTAACTATTAATTAGGACAACCTTAAGCTTCTATTTACCGCCTCCTATTATAAGTAGAAGTGCTTTATAACTTACTGTTTAGACCTAGAACTAGAACCTAAAAAATCTACTAATATCTACTCTATACCTAAGAAGCCTACCTAATTCCACTAACCTAAGAATTCTACCAAATTTTGCTAATATAAGATTTCCGCTAATGTCCACTATGGACCTAAAAAATATACTAAACTATATAAACCAATCCTAACTACCCTACTGCCCTAAACTAAGTAGAAGCTTAAGCTTAATATATAAAAGGACTAGAAGAACTGGTATTCTACTATAAAATGGATACTTAAAGAACCTAAACCTAAATCTAATGCTAATTCTATACTTAGTATTAAATCTAAAGTTATATAAGAAACTATATAAGAAACTAAGGACAATTTAAACTCGCTTAATACCTTAGATATCTATATAATTAGAGCTACCCTATTAGTACGACTCGCTAGGAAACCTAAATATATAATCTTCGTTGTTATAATAGCCAATATTAAAAAGGCCTTAGCACCAAAGAAGCACACTAACCCTACTATAAAAGTACTAGTATACTACTATAAAAACCTAGATATATTTTTATAAAAGAAAGCCAATAAGTTAGTAGAATACTAACTATATAACTATAAGATCGTACTTAAAAAATAAAAATAGTTAGAATTTAGACCCCTATATAGAATGTTCTAAAATAAACTTAAAGTGCTATAGAAGTACTTAGACGAATACCTAAGTAAAGGATTTATTATAGTAAGCTCTTCGCCTATAGCCGCACCTATAATCTTTATTAAGAAACCTAGTAGTGGCATACGCTTCTATATAAACTACTAAGCTCTTAACACTATTACTATTAAAAGTTAATACCCGTTCCGTTAATTTAAAAGACGCTAAACTAATTAAATAAGGCTTGCTATTATATAAAACTTAACCTTATCTACATATTTAACCGCCTTTATATTATAAAAGGAGATAAGTGGCTTACTATTTTCCGCACTAGATATAGACTATTTAAATACTTAGTAACGCTATTTAGGGCTCGTTCGATAACTTTTTTTGACCTATTGGCGCCCACCTGTTCGTCACCCGAAAATGGCGAACAGGGCCTATATGCGCAATATCAACCGGAGGATCAAATTGCCAACAGGTAGAAGGTGTCCGTTCGTCACCGCAGGTGGATTCTTACCTGTTGGGCAGTCTTAGCAACTGAAATTGAGCGTTATATAGGGCGCAGGTGGATTCTTGCGTCTACCGCGATTCTATCGCTTAATGTAGTATAGACGGGCCCCTTTTGCCCACCTGCGCTACTAAACAGGCGAAATCTCACCTACACCCTCCGTTGAACAAGGGGGCAGTATTTTATCCACCTGCGCCAGCGTCCAGATCGATTCTATTTTAGTATTTTTTAAACAATTCTTCCATTACATGATTCTACCTAACTTTGATAATAAGGCCTCATATACCAGCCACAGTGACTGCAGGCCTATAGGCGCTGCTAGGGCTCCTTTATATGCTTATAGAAGCTGTAAATAACCTTCCTGTAGCTAGTGGCAAGCGCCAGCAGCTTATTAATCCTCTGCGTAGTAAGGGAAAGACGGTAGAGCTATTATACGGTCCTCCGTAGGCACTTAAAACGGTAACACGCCTTAACTAATGAATGTTTAAATTACTCCTTAATCGGCTTATTAACGACTATGGGCTGTATATATAGGAAGGTATATTGGCGGAGCAGAAGCTAATAATGTTTATAGCTAGATATAGGGGTGGTTTAAGTAGAGGGTTCATGGCGTAGGAGTTTTAGCACTTAACGTCTACGGTAAGCCTATTAGTAGTTAATATTTAGTAAATAAGATACTATATCTAACCTCTATTAGTGCCTTTCATAAGGTCCTTACTGCGCTGTATAAGCTGCATAAGGATATTGTTAAGCTGCCGCCTAATTAAACACTTGAATGGGTAGAATCTGACAATAAAATATAGCCCTTTTTTATAGACTGTATTGGCGCGCTTAACGGCTCGTATATACTAATATCAGTTCCTAAACTAGAGCAGTTAGCATGGCAAAATAGAAAGACATGGATATCGCAGAATATATTAGCGGCGTGCGATTTTAACATGAACTTTGTGTATATATTACCTAGATGGGAAGGCTCTGCCCATAACGGCTAAGTGTTCGCTTTTGCAAAGGATTAAGGCTTTTATACTTCATTAGGACGTTACTATCTAGCTAACACTAGGTATGTAATAGACAATCCTATACTACTAGTACTATATTAGAAAATTTAATATTATCTAAAAGAATAAGCTAAAGCAAATATAAGGCTAAAGGATAAGTATAAGCTCTTTAACCTCCGCCATACGTCTCTAAGGAATGTAATTAAATGTATATTTGGAGTCCTAAAAGCACGCTTCCTTATATTTGATAAAGGCCGTCAGGGGTTTAGTAAAAAGACGCAGATTAAAATTATTTGGGCGCTAACAGTAGTTTATAACTTTATAAACCAGAATAGGTGGAACCTATATAAGGAGGACTCTGGGTATAAAAGCGCTGAGGATAAGGATACCAACTAATATCCAATTCTGTATTAGGTAGACGAGCAATTAATAAGCCAGCGGCGGGAGGATATAGTAGAGGCAATATAGGTGCAGTATCGCGACATTCTAGCTGCAAGAGGTAAGTGTTAATAAGGAAGCAGAGGTAAACATTAAGGAAGCAGAGGTGGACGTTAAGGAAGTAGAGGTGGACATTAAGGAAGCAGAGGTAGACGTTAAGAAAGCAGAGGTTGATGTTAAGGAAGTTAATATTTAGTAGTTATATTAGAGTAAGAAGCTATAGGTATAACCAAGCTATAAGTGTAGTATTTAGAGCATTAATTTAACGTGCAACACCACTAATAAAAAAGTCATAATAGGTGATTTGTTTATAGATTAATCACATTACTAGCCTTTCTACTTAAATTCTTCTAAAATTAACCTTGGGTTAACCTTTAAGCTCTTTACTAAACTCCAACCCTTTCTTATCTGGCTTAAATTAATCAAGAAGCACCTGCTGCCGCTTTATATCAGCTATTAGCTGGTTAATATACCCCTTCCAAACCTCGCCAGTAAGTGAATTAAAGATAAAAGACCTGCTTTTAACCTCAAATCCTTTTAAAATAAGTTGCTAATTACTAGTAAAAAGGTGCCTAAAATCCTTAATAAAGTTACCTACAGCTCGCTTAATTAGTGAGCTTTATATTACCAACAGCGTCGTATTTAAAGAATTAAATATTGCAGTTACCTTAAAGATAGTCTTATTTAATGCATCTGTTACCTTTAACAACTTCAACGGACGGCTTCTGTTAGCAGCTATAGCAGTGTTCTTCATTAATCGCCTTACCAAGTCAAGTCGCTTTCCTTTCTTAATAACTTAAGCCTTCTTTTCTACGGCACCTACCGCACTGGGTGCAGACGATAGCAATTATATTAAGGAAGAGACAGCTACTAATAGAGAACGTGATAGAGTTAAAGGCGTTAATATAGATAAGGAAGCAGATGATAAAGCAGGTAAGGGAGTTATACTCCAGTTTTCAAATGGCGTACCAGAAGGACTCCATTCGATTAATCCAAGTACTAAATTTAGGTTCCCACCGCTATCAATTATATTACGATTATTAACCTTAATATTAGAGTTATCGTCGGCTCTGCTTATACCCATATTCTATAACAAATTCTTATCAAGCGCATCATTAATTAATGCGGCGTAGTTGCCTTTAGCCATTTTACTAGTAAGTAGATACGTTAATTGCTTATAATAAGCTAGCCAATTATTTTTAAAAGGTTTTCTTCTAACGTATTAGTAAAAGTAGTTATCTATAACCCCCTCCTTATCTGTCTATGGTAATAGAGTAACCTTATGCTTACCCCAGCCTAAACACGCCCTCTTATGGGCTAAGAACTTACGGAAAGCAGCCTTCTAATAATTATACTTATTGGTTAACTGGTTAATTATAAGCTCCTAACCCGATTTAATCTTAATAAAGGCAATAGCGTCTACATAGTCGGTAGCCTTAAAAGTAGCACCATTGGTCTCCTTGCCTTGATCCACCAGTACCCACAGGTAGGTTAAAAAGGCCTTATTTAAGGCTAGAAGCCATACTAATCAAGGCCTATCAGGACTATCCGCACCTATTATTACCTTCTTCTTCTGGACCCGTTTGGCTGGTAGCTTGGCAGTAATAGGCTCCTGCCTATCTTCGTCCCTTATTATCTTCGCCCTCCCTTGCTTCCTTGTCTGTCTTATTGCAGGCGCTAATACTGGCTCGGTAGGGGTGGTAGTGGTAGTGGCGGTGGGAGTAGTTAAATTGTATATATTAGGTGGGTCTAATATGGGTAAGGATTAAGCCATAGGTGAGGTAGTAGGGTTGGCGGAGCTGCCCTTGGTAAACGTACTAAGCTTGGCCATTAGAAGGAGCAAGTATTTTATAAAGAAATTGAGTATATTAATAAGGGTCTAACTATGGGCTCTATCTAGGTGTTTTTTCAGCGTCCATAAGCTTAGACGCGGCTTATATAATCATGACTTACTGCCTGTCCTTAACCTGCCGATTATTCTACTAAACGAACGGCTCTTACCTGTTCGATATACACCCCTACTATAGCGCCCACTAGTTGCGCTTATAATCCTACAGACAGGCGCAGGTGGGTATAAAACAGGGGGTTGAACAGGTGGGCGCGAATAGGTCAAAAAAAGTTATCAAACAAGCCCTTAGCCTTATAAATGCCCTAAGTTTATTCTAATACTTTATAAATAATACCTTACGCCTTACCTAGACGTTTTCTATACTGCTTATATTAATAATATCCTAGTATATAGCAATAACCTAACTAAATATAAGAAATACGTTAACCTTATCTTAAAAGCTCTGCGTAGAGCTAGCCTATAATTAGATATAGATAAATATAAATTTTATAAAATAGAAGTTCTATACCTAGGACTTATTATTTCTATAAACGGCATATAAATAGACCTAAAGAAGATTAAAGTAATTATAAACCAGTAAGAACCTAAGGATGTTAAGGACGTAAGAGCCTTTATAGAATTTGCCAACTTCTATTAATAGTTTATTAATAATTTCTCTGCCCTAGTCTTACCCCTTATAGCTTTAACCTAAAAGAATAAAGCCCTTATTTTTAATAAAGAATATAAAAAAGTTTTTATTTACCTAAAAGTTATATTTACTACTATACCTATACTTTAATACTTAAATCTAAACTAAATAAGTGTTATAGAAGCTAACTTATCTAATTACGTTACTAAAGGCATTCTATCTTAATATAATAAGGAAAGAGTATTATACCCTATAGAATACTTTTTAAAATAACTAAGTTTAGCTAAATATAATTATAAGATCTATAATAAGGAACTATTAGCTATTATTAAATATTTTAAGCAATAGCGACCTAAACTAGAAGGCTCTAGATTTTCTATTAAGGTTCTTAGCGATTATAAAAACCTATAATACTTTATAACTATAAAATAGCTAAGCCATCACTAGGCCTACTAGTTAAAATATCTATCCCATTTCTAATTCTCTATTATATACTACCTAGGCGTTCTAGGCTAGAAACTTAATACTCTAACCTAATGTTTATAAGATATACCGGTATAGCAAGAAGCGTATACCTACTATAATTAACCCCTACTATACGCTAAGCTATTTAATCCTTTTGTTAAAGACCTTATAATACACGTCCTTAAAATAACTAATTAATTAATTAAATAGTTAATAGTTAATAAATACCAAAATAATAAGTTTATCTAAAAGACGCTTAAGCTAATCTAAGATGGCATTAGACGCTCTAAAAAGATTTCTTTAAATAAATGCGAAGCTTATAGAGACTGTTTATACTATAGGAACCGCCTAGTTATACCTAACCACAATGAACTTAAGCTTAAGCTCTTTAAATATATATATAATCTACTAGTAGCCGGTTACCTAAACCAAGGAAAAACTCTAGAACTACTTTAATAAAAATATTACTAGCTAAATATGCATAATATAAAGGTATATCTCTAGCTACTATACCTACTAACGAGCTAAAGCTTTATATAAGACGTATAATAACTTTTTAAAGCCACTTCCTATTCCGGACTAAAGATAGAAAAACATCTTAATTAACTTTATTATTAATCTCCCTATAAATAAAGGCTGTCTAAATATTATAGTATTTATAAACTAACTATCTAAGATAAAACACTTAATCGCCTACTATTACCTAACTATTCCTAAATTATATATAGAAACTCTATAGACTTCCTAAAACGATTATATCTAATAAAGGTAGCTAATTTACCTTTAGATTTTAGAAAGAACTACCTACCTAACTCCATATTAAAGCACTATTGTTTATAGTATACTACCTAAAAATAAACGGTTAAATGGAATGTATAAATACTATAATAGAATAGTATATTTAGATATATATATTATATTTATAAGACAACTAAATAAACTGGCTTGTATTTACCGAGTTTACTATAAATAACTCTATCTTAGAAACTACAAAGGTCTCCCTATTTCTAGCTAACTATCACTAATATCTATAAATAAGCGTTCCGTAACAATTAAGTAGATAATAATATTATTAAGGTATAGTATAATAAATTCGTCTACCCGCGAAGCCCTACTGCACGCGTCTATGTCGCCACGGGTGGAAACATTATCTGGAATCCTATTCCTATTAATGGCCAAGTGTAGAGGTGATGGTAGAGAGCCGTTATAGCGCGTGCAGCGCTGTCGTTTAACTCTGTGGTGATGGGCCCGTGACGCGTATAAAGCATCGCCCTTAACAATACTAGGAGCCTTACTGCCTCTGCTTAGAGCTCTTGTTCTACTATCTAGGGAGGCCTAGCAAGGGAAACTAGGATATAAAAACCGCCTAATATACGACTACCTGGCTTATAGCTAGGCCTAAAACTGGCCTTATCTAGCTAGTTAACGTGGACGCGTCCTAGGCGTATAATAGGACACCTTTAGGCTTGCACTAGCTCTAAGATCGCGAAGTATACGTAATAAGGGCGTAGGGATCCTCCTTTTATAAGAACTTGTTAAGGTTAACGCGTTGCAGATACTTTGTACGAAACTTATTAAGGCCCTAAGGCCACCGCGAAGAACTTATTAAGGCCCTGCCTAGAGAACTCGTTAAGGCCCCTCTATAAGGGCCTATCTGGTATCTAGTACACTTAGGTAACTCAGAAAAGGGTCTTAATAGGCGTGGTACGCGCAACCTGGTACAGCGACAGCGATATAACGGCGACGCAACGGCGACTAGACAGCTTAACGAGGTAGAAATATAGGCAAAGCTCTAGGCAGCGGAAACATAGGCCAGCTTCAACGGCCCTATGGCGTTCGACTTATAGTTAACTTATAGGCGACTCACAGAAGGGTCTTAATAGGCGTGGTGTACGTAACCTAATGCGTATATATATAAGGCGACTTATAGGAGGATTTTAATAGGCGTAGTGCTCGCAACCTAATGCATATATATAGGGGAGGCTATAGGGGAAACATAGGCCAGTCAGACAAGGACTTAATAGTTAGAGATATAAGCTAGCTTATAAAAGGGGGGGACATAAGCTTGGTTAGTAGGAGAGGGGAGAGTAGGTTATCTAGTATAGGACCTAGTATCTCTATAGCCCCTCTCCTGCAAGACACGGTTGGCCTGTTATAAGGAGACTTTTATAAGCAACGCGAAACGGGAACTGGCAGTAGTATAGGGTGTTACGCCCCTATATTACTACTAGCCTCCTATAGGGCGTAGTGTATAGTAGCCACTGCTAGCTCTAAGGACTTTACCCCTTAGCTAGGCCCTAACCCTTGGTGTACCTAATAGGCAGGTAGGATCACGTCCTAGCCAGAGAGACTACTATATGGCTTAAAAAAACGGATGCGTATATTAGTATACTAATAGACAGAACCGTTTGCCTCTAGGGCGGTACGCTAGTAAGGTATACTTAAGGAGCAAACAGGAGTTATTTAGGTAGGGGAGGCTTTTAGTCTAGGCCTTAACTATAGAAGGTACCTAAGGCTTCTATATTATAGGATACAGCCACGACACCCTCGTAGGATTACGCTAGTAGGTATATAAAAAGGGAGTTGCAACCCCTAGAAGCGGCAGCTTATACCTATACCAGCGGAAATAATAAAGAAAGGCGTAAAACTAGAGGCTATAGAAGGCTCCTAAGCCGTGCGAAAGTATACTAACTCTGGGAGGAGATTTTTATATAGACCGCTAGGGGGCGGTCTAGTACTTAGGTTAACCCCATTATAAGATATCTAAAAGAATGGTAAAACCCCCTATTAATTAGTAGTGGCAGCCAACTGCTTATAGAAAGCCCCCTAGGCCTTTAGGCCTAGGTAACTAGGACTAAATACTAGAAAACTAGGGTAGAGGCCTGGATAAGTAGGTATATTAAACTCTACTATATAACTACCTGCCTAAAGACCTGTGGACCACTTATAGCACCTTGGCTTGCAGATGTAGCTAAAGCATGCTTTGCAATAGGCTACTATCCACGACTCGGAAGATCTATAACGATGGTTATTTTATAAAAAGAAGGTAAAGTAGACTACTTAATCCCAGAAAGCTACCGCCCTATTGCCTTAGAAAACACCCTAAGCAAGATCTTAGAAAAGGTTATAGCGGACTATATAGCAGACATAGTAAAGGAACACGCCCTACTACCACAAAGCTAAATAGGGGTAAGAAAGAATCGCTTAACGCTATTAGCACTTACACTACTCGCTACTACCATTAAAACTGTATAGGCTATGTGAAAGGACTTTGTAGTATTAATACTTAGCCTAGATATTAGCGGCGCCTATAATAATATACCCTATAAGCGTCTCCTATACATCCTTAGGGCAAAGGGCTTCCTAGAATGGATTATTTAATTTATTTAAGGATTTATAGGCCAGAAAGAAACATTACTGGTCTTTAGTAGATACCAGAGCCCCCCTATTACAGTTATAACAGGAATACTATAAGGATTACCTCTATTGCCTATACTCTTCCTCTTCTTTATAAGCAACCTGCTTAACACCTTTAAGAAAGGGGCGACCTAGGGGATAGGCTTTGTTAATAACACAAACCTAATTATATATGGGCCAACAGCCGCAGAGAACTGTAGGACACTAGAGAAAGTCCATAACACCTATATAGAATGGGCAAGATGATATAGAGTCTAATTCTTACTAGAGAAATACCAGCTAATCTATTTTATAAGAAAACGTAACCAATCTGTAGATCTTTAGCATATAATCTATATCCAAGGCTTTAGGGGTTAACTGGTTTAAGGCCTAAGGGTATTATTATTATTCATTACTTAACGTCCGATTTGGATCCCTGTTGGGCCCACGCGGACTACTCCTTATATATATATGGGGAGAAAACTCTATTTGAGAAAACCCCGTGATCCATCTCCCCGCCTTTTTGGGACTCGCTTGCAAGTCGCCTATAAGTTACCAGTAGTGCTCTACTACCTTACTTTTTGACCTCCTTAGGAACCACTGCTGCCGTAACAAGTCTATAGACGCGCTAGTATTACAAACTTTACTCTACTCCTGTAGAGTTATTAGGGGGCGCCTGTTAGTCGCCCCTTTGCCTTCTATTGCTATTTCCCTTATAACCCGGAACTGGTCTAGCATATTTTGGCTAATAAGCCACCAGGTAGCCGCCTTAAGGCCTTTCTGTGTTGAGAGCAGTGTATTATAGTTTTCTGTGCTAGCTGCTGAGAGCATTGCTTCTCGGCCGGTGCGTAAGGGTAGGTAGTTATATATTCTAGTAGTACTAGTAATATAGTAGAGTTTAACGTGCCTGCTTATCTAGGCCTCCACCTTAGTTTTCTGGTGCATTATCCTAAGCCACAAGCAGTTGGCTGCTACTACTAATAATATAGGGGATCACACTAGTTCTTTCGGATATCTTATAATGGGTTATTAGCCCAAGTACCAGTCTGCCCCCCCTATAGTCTGTATAAGAGTTTCCTCCTAGAGTTGGTACGCTTTTATATAGCTTAAGAGCCTTCTATAGCCTCTGGTTTTACGCCTCTTTTTATTATTTCTACTAGCATGGGTATAAGCTGCCATTTTCAAGGGTCGCAACTCCCGTCTTACGCGCCTACTGGCGTAATCCTACAAGGGCGTCGTGGCTGCATCCTATATATAGCCTTAGGTGCACCTTCTATAGATAAGGCCTAGCTAAAACCTTACCCGCCTAAGTAACTCCTATTTGCTCCTTAAGCATATCTCACTAGCGTACCGCCCTAGGGGCGAACGGTTCCGTCTATTAATATACCAACACGCGCATCCGTTCTCTTAAGCTATGTAGTAGTCTCTCTAGCTAGGGTGTGATCCTACCTACCTTCTAGGTGCACTAGGGGTTAGAGCCTAGTTAAGGGGTAAGGTCCTTAAAGCTAGCAGTAGCTACTATATACTACGCCCCGCGGGAGGCCAGTGGTGATATAGGGGCGTAACACCCTATATACTACCAGTTCCCGTTTCGCGTTGCCTATAGGAGTCTCCTTGTAACAGGCCGACTGTGTCTTGCAGAAGGGGGCTATAGAGACACCAGGTCCCGTACCAGGCGACCTACTCCCCCCTCTCCTACTAACTAAGCTTGTATCCCCCCTTTTTATAAGCTATGCCTGTGTCTTTAACTATTAAGCCCTTGTCTAACTGTGCCTGTGTTTCCCCTAAAGCCTCCCCTGTATATGCATTAGGTTGCGTGCACTACGCCTATTAAGATCCTCCTATAAGTCGCCTTGTATATATGCATTAGGTTGCGTGCACTACGCCTATTAAGACCCTCCTGTGAGTCGCCTTTTGACGTATAGGGCCGTTGAAGCTGGCCTATATTTCCGCTGTCTAAAGCTTTACCCGTGTTTCTACCTTGTTAAGCCATCTGGTTGCCGTCGCGTCGCTATTACGTCGCTGTCGTATCGCCGTTGTTATCTAGGTCACGCGCACCACGCCTATTAAGACCCTCTTCTAAGTCGCCTGGGTGTACCGGATACCAGATAGGCCCTTATAGAGGGGCCTTAACAAGTTCTTTAGGCAGGGCCTTAATAAGTTCTTCGCGGTGGCCTTAGGGGCCTTAGTAAGTTTCGTATAAGGAATCTGTAACGCGTTAACCTTAATAAGTTCTTATAAAAGAGGTTCCCTATGCCCTTGCCATATCCCTACGATTTTAGAGCTAGTGCAAGCCTAAGGGTGTCCTGTTGTACGCCTAGGGCGCGTCCACGTCGACTAGCTGGATAAGGCCAGTTTCGGGCCTGGCTGCGAGCCAGGTAGTCGTACGTCGGGCGGCAGGTAGTTATATAGTAGAGTTTGACATGCCTGCTTATCTAGGCCTCTACCCCAGTTTTCTAGTATTTAGTCCTAGTTACCTAGGCCTAAAGGCCTAGGGGGCTTTTTATAAGCAGTTGGCTGCCACTACTAATTAATGGGGGGTTTTACTATTCTTTTAGATATTTTATAATGGGGTTAACCTAAGTACTAGACCGCCCCCTAGCGGTCTATATAAGAATCTCCTTCTAGAGTTGGTATGCTTTTGCATGGCTTGGGAGCCTTCTATAGCCTCTAGTTTTACGCCTTTCTTTATTGTTTCCGCTGGTATAGGCATAAGCTGCCGCTTCTAGGGGTCGCAACTCCCTTCTTATGTGCCTACTGGCGTAATCCTATAAGGGCGTCGTGGCTGCATCCTATAATATGGAAGCCTTGGGTACCTTCTATAGTTAAGGCCCGGACTAAAAGCCTCCCCTGCCTAAGTAACTCCTGTTTGCTCCTTAAGCATACCTCACCGGCGTACCGCCCTAGAGGCGAATAGTTCCGTCTGTTAGTATACTAATACGCGCATCCGTTCTCTTAAGCTACGTAGTAGTCTTTCTAGCTAGGACGTGATTCTGCCTGCCTATTAGGTGCACTAAGGGTTAGGGCCTAGCTAAGGGGTAAGGTCCTTAGAGCCAGCAGTGGCTACTACGCACTACGCCCTGTGGGAGGCTAGTAGTAATATAGGGGCGTAACACCCTATACTGCTGCCAGTTCCCGTTTCGCGTTGCCTATAAGAGTCTCCTTATAACAGGCCGACCGTGTCTTGTAGGAGAGGGGCCGTAGAGACACTAGGTCCTATACCAGACAACCTACTCTTCCCTCTCCTACTAACCAAGCTTGTGTCCCCCCTTTTATAAGCTGGCCTATGTCTCTAACTGTCGAGTCCTTGTCTAACTGGCCTGTGTTTTCCCTATAGCCTCCCCTATATATATGCATCAGGTTGCGAGCACTACGCCTATTAAGACCCTCCTATAAGTCGCCTTATGCATATGCGCATTAGGTTGCGTGTACTATGCCTATTAAGACCCTCCTGTGAGTCGCCTATGAGTTAACTGTGGGTCGACTGTAAGTTGACTGTAAGTCGAACGCCATAGGGCCGTTAAAGCTGGCCTATGTTTCCGCTGCCTAGAGCTTTGCCTGTGTTTCCACCTCGTTAAGCCATCTGGTCGCCGTCGCGTCGCCGTCACGTCGCTATCGCTCAGGTAGTTATATAGTAGAGTTTAACATGCCTGCTTATCCAGGCCTCTACCCTAGTTTTCTAGTATTTAGTCCCAGTTACCTAGGCCTAAAGGCCTAGGGGGCTTTCTATAAGCAGTTGGCTGCCACTACTAATTAACAAGGGGTTTTACCATTCTTTTAGATATCTTATAATGGGGTTAACCTAAGTACTAGACCGCCCCCTAGCGGTCTATATAAGAATCTCCTCCTAGAGTTAGTATGCTTTTGTACGGCTTGGGAGCCTTCTATAGCCTCTAGTTTTACGCCTTTCTTTATTATTTCCGCCGGTATAGGCATAAGCTGCCGCTTCTAGGGGTCGTAACTCCCTTCTTATGTGCCTACTGGCGTAATCCTACGAGGGCGTCGTGGCTGTATCCTACAATATGGAGCCTAAGGGTATTAGAAGTGTGGGTAGATAGTAAGCTCCGGTAAAGCGTATATACGGCGCAAGCGGCCCGTAAGGGCTAAGCACAGTATATTGCTATATTTAGGATTGTTAATTCTATATGGGGTCTATGCTTCTAGAGGTTACGCCTACTATATATAGCAGTTGTCCGGCCAACCATGACGTATAGATTTAGTATTTGGGCCACTAGAGAAACCGAGAAAGGCCCCCCTAAATTACTCCTTAAACCACTCCAAAAGGTCTAAACAGCCTGCCTTAGGAGTATAATAGGCGGGTATAAGTGAACGGCTACAGCACTACTTGAGAAGGAAGCCAATATTCCCCCCCTATAACTATATATTGAAGCCAATGTAATGCAAAGGGTGTAAAAGGAACGCAACTCTAATATTATAAAGTATATTAAGACACGCCTAAATAAACTATAGAGGGACCCTAGGGTGCCCTATAGGAGAAGGAACCAACAACTCTAAAGTAGGGAAGATATATTAGGAAAACAGGTAGAGAAAGTAAAAGAAGAATAGTGCGGCGCTAGGGCCCAGGTCTATATAGAGGAGGAAGGAAGACGCGTAAAAGGCTAGTAAAGATAATAGTAAGGGAGAGAAAGGAGCTAAAGTAGAGCATAAAAGAGTACTGGAAAACTATCTACTACAATATAATACTGGTTGGACCGACGCTGGAGAGATAAATAGGAGTTAAAGGTATAGAGGCAGACTTAGGTAAGGGGAACCTAAGCTATAGCATAGATAATACTATGGGGGGTAAATACCTAAGGGCTCTAAGAGGGCCTAATAAAGGTAGAAAATATAATGGCAATACTCTTAAGGATAGGAATAATAGGACTAAAAGATTAGCTTTACTAGGTAGGTGTCCTAGTAAGTAGCCTAAGGTATAAATATAGCTGGCTAAGACAGACACTAAAATATATAATACTATTATGCCCCTTATGCACCGGCTAAGAAGCAATGCTCTTAGCAGCTAGTATAGAAAACTATAATATACTACTCTTAACATAGAAAGGCCTTAAGGCGGCTACCTGGTGGCTTATTAGCTAAAATATACTAGACCAGTTCTAGGTTGCAAAGAAAATAGCAATAAAAGGTAAAGGGGTGAGTAATAGGCGCCCCCTAATAACTCTATAGGAGTAGAGTATAGTGTGTAATACTAGCGCGTCTGTAAGTTTGTTATAGCAGCAGTGGTTCCTAAGGAGGTTAAAAAGTAAGGTAGTAGAGCACTACTAGTAACTTATAGGCGACTTATAAGCGAGCCCTAAAAGGCGGGGAGACGGATTATAGGGTTTTCTTAAATAGAGTTTTCTCCCTATATATATATAAGGAGTAGTCCGCGTGGGCCTAATAGGGATCCGAATTGGACGTTAAGCAATGAATAATAATAATACATTGGGAAAATATTCGCAGGATGAGATTTAAGTAGACTTTGGTTTTCGCGTTTCGCGTAATTGACATGCAATTTAACCAACTTGACACGCAATTGACCAACTTGACACGCAATTAACCAACTTGACACGCAATTTGACTAACTCAACACGCAATTGACCAACTTGACACGCAATTTAACCAACTTAACACGCAATTAACCAACTTAATATATTTAAAAGTTAAATAATACGCAGTTAACCTACTTAACAACTTTAAAAGCTAACTGTATATTTCTTGACACGTAGTTAACCTACTTGGCAACTTTAAAAGCTAACTGCATATTTCTTAATATGTAGTTAACCTACTCAAAAGTTAAATGACACGCAGTTAACCTACTTAGCAACTTTAAAAGGTAACTATATATTTCTTGACATGCAATTATATATTTAACTATTATATATTATCTAATATAATCTTATATAATCTTATATAGTCTTATTACTTAGAGGCTCTGTATAAGGCTCTGTATAAGGCTTTACACGAAGCTCTATATAAAGCTCGATATAAAGCTCTATACGAAGCTCTGTACGAAGCTCTACACGAAGCTCTATACGAAGCTCTGCACGAAGCTCTGCACGAAGCTCTGCATAAAGCTCTGCATGAAGCTCTATATAAAGCTCTGCACGAAGCTCTGCATAAAGCTCTGCACGAAGCTCTGTATGAAGCTCTGCACGAAGCTCTATACGAAGCTTTGTATAAGGCTCTATATGAGGCTCTACACGAAGCTCTGTGTATAGAGGCTCTGCACGAAGCTCTGCGTATAGAGGCTCTGCACGAAGCTCTGCGTATAGAGGCTCTGCACGAAGCTCTGCGTATAGAGGCTCTGCACGAAGCTCTACGTATAGAGGCTCTGCGCGAAGCTCTGCGTATGGAGGCTCTGCATGAGGCTCTGCACGAGGCTCTGCGCGAAGCTCTGCGTATAGAGGCTCTACGCGAAGCTCTGTATTGGGTCCCCGCTATATTCCCAATAGCGCCCTATATAGCCACCTTATTTTTTACCCTTTCTTCCTTACATCCTCCCTATCTAGGGAGGTACTAGAACGGCAGCTAGTAAAGGACCGTTGCTAGAACTACAGCCATTTTAATAATATCGGGAACTCGCTACTACTCTTTTCGAAAGTGCTGCGAAAATTAAATTAAGCGAGCCTCGCCCACACAGCATTGAATTTAGGTGATCTTACCATACAAATCAAATGCCTACTACGTATACCACGCTTACCGCTCTTTAATTACTTATAAGGCTTAAGTATTATATTACATTACTTATATATATCGATTTTCTGGTGTTATAAGCGCGATGGTAAAGCACAATAGCCTTTAAAAATGAGCTGCTAGTCAACCTACGCAGCCTCCTTAATTAACCAAGCGGAATGCTGTTGTCCCTTTACATACGGGCCTTCGTGCCGTTCTAGCTCGCTGCCCACCCCTACCGCTTAGTTCCGGTAGGGAGGAGGAGGAGGAGGAGGAGGAGGAGGAAGAGGGGGGGGGGAGGCCCAAGAGTTAGATATAGATTTGGATTAGGACAAAGACGACAAAGACGACGAAGATAATAGAGACGACAATAATGCAGGCCTAGTTGGTCTAAATATTTAGCAGCCAGCTTAAGAGCCACTAGATAAGGAAGTAGGTTTTAGAATAGCAAGTAGGCGTGTTATTTAACCAAGTTAAGGAGCTACTAAAGCTCTTAAAGCTGTTAAAATTATATAAGCTGCTAGAGCTACTAAGGCCTCTAAGCTAACTTGGCGTACTTAGAAGCCTACTAGGTGTTTAAGCTAGAAGAGTTTAAATCTAAAGTTGACCTCTAAGAAGAAGCCTACTAAATTAGCAAAGCCTTTAAAGTTTCTGCTAAGATAAAAGGATATACCCGAGGAAGCTATTATGGTAGATTTAAGCTCGCCACCTCCCTTAGAGCCTAAGGTAGTATTTCTATACTATATAGTGATTTGGAAAGCTTATATAGGAGAGGTAGATATTACTTCTGCTTCTATACAATATATTATTAGTAGAGAGTTTCTTAGGAAGGTTAACTTTTAGATTAATAAGGTTAAAGCTAATTAGGCAAACAGATCCTTTAAAAATAAGTACTCTATTAGGGCAACAGCTTTTTATAATCGTATAGTAGCTCGCAATATGGTACCGCAAGATATCTACACTATTAAGCACGTCTACGATCTTAATAAGATTATAAGAACGTGGTATATAGATAGTAGAAAAGGACTACGCGTAGAGGTAGTAGTTACACTAACTAAGAAGCCTATACTAGAAACTACTTTAGCATACGCCTCCCCCTACTCCCTTAGTGTTAAGTTGCTTTAAAGGGTTTTACTAGCAAGTACACTTCTATTAAATATTCTTAAGGCTGGGGCTACATCTAGTATACCTAAAAAGAAGGGTGGTGTAAGTGCTACTATTGCTTAACAACTTGCTCTACCTAAGAATATCCTAGTGGAAGTTCTCTTAGGAAACCTAGCTCCCTTAATAGCCTTCTAGTAGCCCTACCAATTAAAGATCTATTTAAATAATAGAGGCACCTATTAGGTAAATAGGAATGTAGAGCTGCTTTATTTTCACTACCTAGTTAATCACTTCGTAATAAAGGCCTAGGGCAAGCAAATTAAGGAAGGCAAGGCTACTAAGGAGGAACCTCCTACTATAATTACTATGCGCCTTTTAGCTAAGACTGGAGCTACAGAAGGTAGCAGTAGTAGTAGTAGAGGGGGGGGGTAGTGGGCGCATGGGCTAGGAGGCTATTTTTAATCTAGAGCTAATAATTTTGGCTTCCATCCTCCTTATAGTTAATTCAACTACCCCCCCTAAGGGCCACCACCCGCCTACTATATAACCGTCAGAGCACAACTAAATCCATTTTAGGTACCTATATAAGCAGCTTAACAGCCTCCAGTAACTCCAACGCCGGAAGCTACTATATAGGCAATACTAGCAGCGCCGCCAACTAGCCTAATTAATAGCGACTTAGATTCTAAGGAGAGACTTCGCGAATTCTTTAACTAGGTAAGAAAATAGCCTAATTAGGCAACTCCAAAGCTTATAATAGAGCTTAAGACTATTTTTAATACACTTATTAATAACTTCTATAACTTAAAGGCGCTTCGCGTAGGAATATCTAAGCAGGCATAGGTGGATAAGTTAGGCCTTATAGCAGGACTCCTTCTTTAATTAAGGCGTAAGCTTAAGACCTTTTAAGCAAACCAAAAGGGACAGTAAGTTATTAATTTCTATAAGGGCACTACCTAAATAGAAGATCGCGCTCTTAACTAGTGTTTTACTAGGTAGCTAGCCTATTAAAAGTGTCCTTAAGCCGAGTAATGGATTCCTATATACTGTATTCCAAATTATAGAAATATACCAAAGCTCTTATAATCCTTAATTAAGTAAACATTCAGTTAAATCCACACCTTAAGATTATAAAAGGAAAGCTCAATTGGGTTAAACTCTGGGCAATAAGGAGGAAGATATTTAATAGATATTTAGGCGGCGGAGCAAAGCTCTATAAACTCCTACATCTTCTGGTTAGATTATATAGTTATAATATATATACAATTACTTTTTTACCTAACTCTTATGTATTAAGGCGTTATTTAATACTAAGATTGTATAGCTAGGTATATAATAAGGTAGAATAAAAGACTTAATCTAGGCATTAAATATTTTAGAAGTAATTAAGCCTTGCCATATAAGAGTTCCAGGGAGAAAGCCGTTAATTATATACATAGGAAGGATACTCCAATGCTCTAAGCGCTTAATTAATACTATATTAATTATAGAAAGGCCTATAGGACTCTAACTAAATTTCCTATAACTAGTCCTCTCGTTGGTGCCAAACTTGTTAATAAATATAAGGCGATCAACGTCCTATATACATTGGCGTCCCTTCTAGGCAGCATAAAGATCTTCTAAGCGCTCCTACGCTCTTTACTATACAACCTTCCTACTCCACTTATTACATTTAAGAGCCCGCCATATTAACGATATTAATACTATAATATTATAATCATCCCATAGGAACCAGGCCATCTTATTAAGGTAGGCAGTAGGGCGATCTTCTAGGTAGGCAAGAAGCGCCTATATACACGGTTAGTATAACTAACACTATGATATCATATATCACGAACTCGCTTATATTCCTTTAGTATATTACTTGGTCACCCAATCTTAAGATTAGGGGGGGGATATAGCTCCCCATAAAGGTCCAAATTAAGCTGGATACGGTATATAGTCGAGAGGTATAACTTTATAGCTACTATAATACATTTAACCGTCCAATTAAATAGAAAAGCTATTAGAATTTAATGGAGCTGCTATTTAGGAAGTCTCTTAGACATAGAAGGCAGATATAAGCGTTTTAAGCGTAGTATGCGTGGTAGGCATTTGATTTGTATGGTAAGATCACCCAAATTCGATGCTGTGTGGGCGAGGCTCGCTTAATTTGATTTTCGCAGCACTTTCGAAAAGAGTAATAATATCGGGAACTCGCTAAGCGAAAGAGCCGCATCGCCCCCCCACCAAAATTTGTATGAGGGGCAGTACAACGGCTTTTT
>Ga0307507_10002717_pt1 | contig 36326 bp, 37 predicted proteins | sample 7_EM_MG_FD_207223 | JGI IMG/M metagenome (GOLD analysis project Ga0307507, IMG submission 207223) | Populus trichocarpa ectomycorrhiza microbial communities from riparian zone in the Pacific Northwest, United States - 7_EM | ecosystem: Host-associated > Plants > Roots > Unclassified | place...
CTTCGAGAAAAGCCTCGTGCAGAGCTTCGAGCAGAGCCTCGTGCAGAGCTTCGAGCAGAGCTTCGAGCAGAGCTTCGAGCAGAGCCTCGTGCAGAGCTTTAAGAAAAGCCTCGTGCAGAGCTTTGAGCAGAGCCTTATGCAGAGCTTCGAGCAGAGCAGTGAGGTAAGATAGTTTGCGACCGACGAGTTTTGCGACTGACGATTTTTGCGACCAATAAAAATACAACTAACGAAAGTACGACTAACTAATATAGCTATAACATCGTTATTTTTTGCAATAGATAGAGAAATTAAAGAGCTCCTACCTTATAGTATTTTTATAATAACTAGATGTTATAAAAGGGTCGAGATACAGCGTTGTAATGGAAGAGTTGTTGCCTAACAAGAAACATTCAGTTCTTATATAAAGAGGGCCCATAAGCTCTTAGACCCTTGGGGAGGAATTCCTCTCAGTGCGATCTGATTGGTCTAGGAGTCCATAGGACTGGGGTAAGGTCCACAAGCGTAGCGCTAGCCCTTAGCTACGTCGTGGCGCAATTTCTCCCCGGGGTCTGATTTATGAGATAAGTACGCAGAGCCTCGTGCAGAGCTTTATGCAGAGCCTCCGTACGAAGCTTCGTGCAGGTATTATAGGAATAGGAAAGAGAGGCAGGCAAATAGAAAAGCTCTATATAGGGCCCTTTTATCCTCATTAATTGCGATATTTTATAACGTAGTCTGCCTACCAAAATCGCGAAAAACGTGACGCAGCAGAGGCAGCGACCGAGCGACCGCAACAAACACTACGCAAGTGCAGTATGTGCAAATTATTAGAACACACGGCACGTATATATCCTAGACGTTAGATAACTAGCTAGTAAATAGCTACACCAAATATAATTATTCATAGTTAAGTAATTCGCTGTATTTACTGTGGGGTAGCCTACTTGCCTATATAGCCTACTTACCCACAGACTACGTTATATTTTCTATTAAATAAAGGACAAAACCACTCTAGATAATATAGTTTTAGATATACCTTAAGAAAAAAAGACTTCAGATTAGTCTCTAAAGCTATATTTTAAGTTAAGTGTGCGATCTAATATATATTACGATAAGCGAATTAAAATAAATTAATATCGGATAATCCGGTATCCGATATCGATTTATTTTAATTCGCTTATCGTAATTTTTGGCCACACTGGCTTTGTTTGGGTGGGGCGCGCACGTGCCCCAAACCGACACTTATTTCGGCTACGTAGAGGCCTCCACTGGTTTAAATAGAAGCCTTATCTATCTAAATTACTGCTACCCATATTTTAGGAGTCCACTCTAGGTGAGAATAGGCCTATTTTAGCCGGGCCTCTTGTTATTTAGGTGTAATAAGCGGCTTCTCTATAGCAATATGGCAAAAGTAGCCTTCCTTTTTAAAAGCTTTATATAAGGATTGCTTGCAGGCAAAGACGCCCTCTAAAAATACAATCTCTTTAAATAGCTTCTGTCGGTGGAAGCGGTTAAGCTTAGCACGTGCAACAAGGCGCTATCGTGTTGGTATATTAATATTCGGCTTCCTTCCTTTCTGTTTATAAGGAGTCCATATATCTTTCTAAAGAGAATTTAATATAGTTCTGCGAGGTATACCAAGGGAGGTAGCAATCTTGTAGTATTGCCAGCCAGCGTGTTGGAGAGAATAAGTAATATCACACTCACGGTAGGAGAGTCGGGTGCCTAGATCTTGAAGAATAGGATATTAAATAGGGTGGTGGCCACGCTGCCGGCGAATAAGATTTGGCATTTTAGGATACAATATACAAGGCTCTCTTGCTCTCCCCCTGTTGTTTTATATTATCTTTCTATTCTAGTGGCTTCTGTATACATTTATAATACGAAGAGCTATGCTTTATTTGGCCTAAACCCACGTCAGCGCTAGCAGGGAGGGCGGCAGCCCGCTCAGGTTACCCACGTGTCGGTGTCGAGGTGGGGTGCTAGAGGTTAAACCGTATGCATGCCCGCCGTGGGTGGCTAAGCCCAACGTGGTAATATGCAAGGACGAAGAGCATGCTCGAGCTATTATTGAAGACTACAAGCCAGGGCAGGTTGACATATACGTTGATGCATCGGTGCGCAATGGCAGGGCAGGAGTTGGCGTGTATGCTACGCCATCTAAAGCAAGGCTTTCGAAAACGGTGGCGAGCTCCGATCAGGCCGACGCCCACCTTACAGAGCTTCTAGCAATCAGCGAGGCAGCCAACTGGCCATGGGACCCCACGTGCACGGCTGTCAACCAAGCAGGTTTTCCAATACCTGCTTCTAGTATAAGAATATTCTCCGACTCGCAATCAGCGTTGCAGTCAGTACAGAGCTGGAGGGCTGGAGCCTGCCAGGAAGTAGTCGCAGAGATCTTAAAGAAGCTCTGGCTGAACAATGTCACGCTATACTGGATTCCAGGCCACTCAGGATTTGTGGGAAACGAGAAGGCCGACAAGCTTGCCAAAGCAGCGACAAGACTGGAGAGCGAGGAGCCACCACAGAGAGACGGCCTCCCATGGTACCTTGTGACGCAAGCCTTAAAAAGAGCCGAGATAACAACAGGACCGCTTCTATCAGGAAGATCTAATACGGGCAAGTTTACAAGGAAGATTGATACAGCACTCCACCTCGGAAAGGCTGCAGGATTATACCAGCAGCTAATCAGCTTTGAAGCTGCCATCCTTGCGCAGCTACGGACCGGCAAGTCATTTCTAAAGGAATATCTCCACAAAATTAATGCATCAGAGACGGCGTTATGCGACTGCGGGCTCACAGAATTAATACAGCACTTCCTCTTCTCTTGTAGGAGGTGGGCACAGCAGAGGATTAAACTAAGAGAGCAGCATGGAGACCGATTTGGGGATCTATCATATGCATTAGGAGGCTACTCACGCAGACGAGAAGGAGGCAGGAATATTAACGGCCCAATTGAGCGCTGGAAGCCAGACATTAACGTAGTTAAAGCCACGATTGAATTTGCAAAGGAGACCGGACGTTTACACTTAAGCGTACAAGATGCAGAGAGTACAGAAGCCGACGTTAATAAGCGAAGACTCTTAAGAATTCCTCATCCAATCATCTAACCGAATACACCGCGAGCCTCCTCTACACGTGCCTCCACTCATGTCTCCGCAACCACTCGTCCAGCCTTTTGCCGCATTCATAACAGCTCTAACTTCATATGATTTTATCCATCTCACAGTGGCAATATGCTCTTGTTGAGGTATTGATACCATAAGCTCAACGGTGTTCAAAGAAGGCCTAATTGAAGAGTGTATAGTGGGAACAAATAGATGCTCCAATGATAATTTTAACTAGACTGAGTTTGGTTTGCTTGGGACTTTCGAAGAGCATGACCCGAACACGATTAGATGACTGAGGATAGGACATCTCTCAAGGAAGTAGGGTTAGTAAGGATGCGTCGTAGGTTTCAATGGAATGAAGAGTGTTTGCAGAGACCTGCGATGTCGAATCAATAATGGCATTTCTACCAAGCGCACAAAGCTTGCCTCAAGCGGTCGTTTTCGTCTAATAGGCGCTCGTGTCTAATGCTAGAAGAGTTTTCGAATCATTTAGAGCTCCTATGCATCTTACCAGCAAACTTAGCCATCAATTTTAAGTACTTCTAACAGTCCAAGGAAGAGTGAATACGCGGTGTCCTTGGCCCACAACATAAACAAAACGAAAGGCAAAGTATCATCGCACTAGTGCACCAATTTAATCTACTGCTTTTACTTGATATAGAAATGTAGCGGCCGTCGGTAAGGAACAGGACTTCATCGGAAACCCTAAGTCTGCTCCAGCTACGGCGCCCAGTGAGTTGCACTCTGGAACACGTAGCAGAGGAAGGTATGGTAGATGGTAACACAGAATAGCGTCGTCCAAACCTTCCCACAATAAGATGTGTTCGTAAAATGAGTTGAAGAAGAGAAAAGAGAAGCTCGCGAGTAGAATTATTTTGGCACCCGGATTATTTCCGCGCTAGCACCGAAGTGGTGCGAGGGCGAAACTCCAACAACCTGAGGACGTCAATGCTGTTTTGATATCGTTATCGTCACTACACACCGCTGAGATGCTGCGGCAACAACTGCTCCGGGCGCTGAGGAAGCCGAACAGGCTTGCGAGCCTCAATGGCAGCCGGACCTTCGCATCCACGACCTCGAGGCCGGCCGAGGTGGAGCTTACAATAGGTTCGTTTGACTGCTGAATTGAGGCTTGAGGCCCTGCTAACCAGCTTGGTAGATGGAAAAAAGGTATCGATCGAAGGTATGGCGAGTCTTGAGGATTAATAAGGATGATGACCACCGTTCTAACGACTCTGGTAGCTGGTTCTGCCCTGATCCAAGCATGCGAGAAAGCCGGAAGCGCAGTCCCGCGATACTGCTACCATGAGAAATTGATGATAGCCGGAAACTGCCGTATGTGCTTGGTGGAAGTGGAAAGAGCACCAAAGCCTGTGGCATCCTGCGCCTGGCCCGTACAGCCCGGCATGGTTGTCAAGACAGATTCTCCGCTCGTCCACAAAGCCAGAGAGGGCGTCATGGAGTTCCTCCTTGCCAACCACCCTCTCGACTGCCCTATCTGCGACCAAGGTGGCGAGTGTGACCTGCAGGATCAATCAATGCGATACGGAGCGGATCGAGGAAGGTTTCACGAAATTGGCGGCAAGCGAGCGGTTGAGGACAAGAACATGGGGCCTCTAATCAAGGTAAACAGTAATGCTATAGTATCAGTAAATGCGGACTGACACTATATAGACATCAATGAACAGGTGTATTCACTGCACGCGATGTGTCCGGTTCGCCAACGACGTTGCGGGAGCTCCTGAGCTTGGGTCTACAGGACGCGGCAACGACTTGCAAATCGGAACCTACCTCGAGACTGCCTTGGATACTGAGATGTCTGGCAATGTTATCGACCTCTGCCCTGTTGGTGCGTTGACTTCTAAACCATACGCCTTCAAAGCACGCCCCTGGGAACTATATCACTCGGAATCAATCGATGTGCTAGATGGGTTAGGATCGAATATTAGGATAGATGCAAGGGGTATCCAGATCATGAGGATTCTGCCCCGCCTGAACGATGACATTAATGAGGAATGGATCAACGATAAGTCCCGCTTCGCTTGTGATGCTCTTAGTACACAGAGGCTGGTCAATCCGCTCATTCGCCGGGATGACACCTTCCAGCCTGCTTCCTGGGAACAAGCACTCGTCGAAATTGGTAATGCATATCAAAGAATAGCTCCCAAGGGCGATGAGTTCAAGGCTATTGCTGGTCAATTGGTGGAAACAGAGGCGTTGGTGGCGATGAAGGATCTTGCCAACAAGGTAGGCTCAGAGAATTTAGCCCTGGACCAACCACGAGGAAGCGAACCTGTTGCTCACGGTATCGACGTCCGCGCAAACTATACCTTCAACTCGAAGATCTACGGTGTTGAACAGGCTGATGCCATCCTCCTGGTCGGTACTAACCCCCGACACGAGGCCGCCGTCCTCAATGCTAGGATTAGGAAGCAGTGGCTACGGTCAGACCTAGATGTGGGCCTCGTCGGTGAGGACTTCGAAAGCACTTTCGATTATGAGAAGCTTGGGTCTACTACAGCGGATCTAAAGGAGGCCCTTGCAGGTCCATTTGGAAAGAAACTGCAGGCCGCCAAAAAGCCCATGATCATTGTAGGCAGCGGAGCCGTCGAGCACCCCGACGCTAAAGCCATCTACGAGGTTATTGGCAGCTTCATTGATAAGCATAAGTCAAACTTCACCACACCAGAGTGGAACGGCTATAACGTGCTCCAGCGAGCCGCCTCCCGTGCTGGTGCGTACGAGGTCGGCTTCACGGTCCCATCACAAGCCGTCGCCGAAACCAAGCCCAAGTTCATCTGGCTGCTTGGTGCTGACGAGATTAACGAGGCTGAGATTCCGAAGGATGCCTTCGTCGTCTACCAGGGCCACCACGGTGACCGGGGCGCTCAGATTGCAGATGTTGTCCTCCCAAGTGCTGCCTATACTGAGAAATCTGTCACCTATGTCAACACCGAGGGCCGTGTACAGATGACCCGCAACGCCGTCTCTCTCCCTGGCGCCGCAAGGGAAGATTGGAAGATCATCCGTGCTGCTAGCGAGTATCTAGGTGCAGAACTACCGTACGACGATGTCGAGGCACTCCGGGACCGCATGGAGGAGATCTCGCCAGCCCTGCGGCGTTACGATGTCGTTGAGTCGACAAGCATGCCTCAATTGAGCAAGGTACAACTGGTTGATCAAAACAAGGGCACGAAACCAACGAACGAACCGCTAAAGAAGGTTATTGAAAACTTTTTCTTCACCGACTCGATCTCAAGGAAGTATGTTATCCCAAATTTCCCCCAATCTCCGCTAGAGATATGGTGCGCTTTAGGTGCTAACTTTTACGCAGTTCCCCAACAATGGCGCGCTGCTCCGCGGCCAAGGCTACAAAGAACCCCGAGACCAACTTCCTGGCGCCTGGCGAACCTAACCCGCAGGTTGGCTATGGACCGCCCCAGTCTGCTGCCACTGCGTAGAGCGAGTGCTTAGTGGGAGTTTGTACAGTTCTTGGGCGTTTCGTCACATGTATATAGGTCTAGCTTTTTCTTGAAGTAGTCCGTTTGCCAAATTAGTTTGTGGGGTAATAGTATAGAAAAATATGATTGTACAGATTTCCCTGGTAGCAATGCCCTTGGAGACTTCATTTAGGCCTTTAAGTCACTAAGGTGACTTAGCTTACACTATAACACAAGAGACAGTCTGGCGCTTTAACAACTGCTTTTATTCAGACGTCCCAAGGCACCAGCCCCGAGTTCTAGCAGTTCTGTTCCATGCCAATCCCATACACATGTGCGGACATATCACCCGTCCCATCAATCCCCCCTCCTATCCTATTCCCTGCAACACATGCACCCAAATCCAGCGTCCTTATCCCCCCCCCCAACAACGCCATTAAAATGCCATAAGTCTAACAAAGAATATTTGCTAAAATACAGGAATGCGGAATGCAAGAGAGGCCCGAACCCAATTATGCTACAGCGACCCGCATCCCCGGCGCGCAGCCGACGTCGGCTGCGCGCCACGTATCCTCCTGCTTCGTGCCCGGCGGCAGCCAGCGGCCGTTGCTGGCGCCGCGCGGGTGGCTGCCGGGGCCAGCGGCGTCGTTGCGCTTCTCGTGGGCGGAGCCGTTCGCCACGGCGTAGGGCCCTGGCGGGTCCGCGGAGATCGTCTGCGGCGAGGCGGATAATGGCGGCAGGGACTTGGTGTCGGTGACGAGGGGTAGCAGGGTGCCTTGCTGCCGTGATTGCAGCAGCCGCGCTCGTCGGTTGGCTTTTGCGGCGTCGCTGGTTCGGTCGTAGAGGTAGAGGCCGAGGAAGGTCAGGGCGATGCCGAAGCCCTGGATGCGCGTCATGCGGTTGCCGAACCAGACAATGGCGAAGGCGATGACGAAGACGCGCTTGATGAGGCTAGCGACGGAGTAGGTGACGGGCGAGATCACGGAGAGTAGCACGAAGGCGACGATATTCTGGCCGAAGTGGAAGGTGCCGTTAAAGACGAATTCGATGGCTAGTCGGCCGTGGTCGAGCGAGCCTGGCCTGTTGGAAAGGTCGACGGAGGCGTCTTGCAGGAAGTCGGAGAGCAGGTGGAAGCCTTCGGACCAGAACCACAGCGGGAAGGTGAAAATGAAGGCGAGGCCGGAAGAGTAGCATAGCAGGTTAAGCTTATCGGGCTTGGTGAATCGATTAGGTGGCGTGCCTTCAGCTTCAGCGTCGGCTGCTTCGTCGAAGATTTTCTTGGAGACTATGTTTTGGGTCACGAAGAGGATCGCGCTACCGAAGGCGCAGAGGAGGCCCATGAAGTTTGCGGAGAAGTCTGCTGAGCATGCCATTATTACGCCCAAGGTGAGAGGGATCAGGGAGAGATAGGTAGGGATAGAGTAGTGGACGCGGAAAAAGACCCGGTAGGCAAGGACGGTCAGGAGCGGGGACAGCCCCTTGATAGTATGTACAAGCGAGACTGGAATGCGAGACATGGCGTCGGAGCTGAGAATATGCCCACCGATTTGGAAGAGGGTTAGTGGAAGGGTAGTCATGATTAGATCCTTAGTTGGAGGTCTGATTCCGTATTTAAGCGCTGGGATTGCAGTCTTAAGGCGAGGATATCGTTGAGCCACAGCCGCCAGGAATATACACCAAGAGGATACAAAGGCGAATTGGACGAGTGTGAGCGTGACGGGTTTTGGGAGTGCCGTGAGGATAGCTTTAGAAGAGGTATTAGAGAGGATGGAAGTCATGTACCAAACGCCGCAGAGAAGCTATTTGGTCGATCAGCAATCGTCCCTGATATCAGAGGGTAATTCTTTTCGGCATACAATTATGCTAGGAGATATAGGGGCCCTCAGCGCATCCGCAATCTCATGCGCATTAGCACTGACGCTGGCTCTTCTGGTCCTGATTGTCCGAAATGCTTCACTTAGACTCTTCTGTCGCCCATGCCTGGAAGCCGGAGCCTGAGCGCTGCCATTCGCCCAACCGGATTTCCCATCCTTCCGCGGCTGCCACCTATCTGAAGGAGCAATTCCATTGCTTTTAGGTGTAAGATTTGGGCTCGGTGATCGAGAGGAGCTCCGTCCGTATGGTTCCTCCTCGTGTGTCGGTAGGTGGTCAGGCTGAAATGGCGGAAATTTGTAGGTGACGTTTGAATTCGGCGACAATGGCGAGGCGGCCGCCATTCGGGAAGCGGTTTGAGGGTGCCTTAGAGCCGTTCAAGCCATGGATAATGGAAGGGAAGGGGTATAAAGGTGGCCAAAAGCAACCGATTCTGGCTGGTTGCACGGAATTGTTACACGCGTAAAGAACGGAGTAGCGCAAGCTCAGTCAACCAAGCCGGCCAACAGCGCAGGAGTAATGTGAAACGCTTTGTTGAGGGGGAGTCGAGGGTGGAGTGAGAATGTTGCTAAATCTCTTGGTAGCTTTGAGATTATTACCCGCGTTCGTAACACTCTGCACGGATGCGGCTTAAGCGCTATTTTCAGGTGCTGACGTGATGTCGTATGATAGTTATGCTTGTTCTGACGACGAAGGTTTCCCACGTGCCCCTTAGCATTGCGACTACATTAGATATGATGCTGCATCCCTCGTAAAATGCCCCACGGGAGATATTATTGGCTTTGCTACTTGTATCTTTTTGTTTTTCTCGTAGATGCTCTTCACCATAAGCCAGCAATGATCCCCTTAGGGGCCCAGGAGGACATTCAGCACCCCCTCGCATTCAGCTCAACCTGGCAGATCCTAGGACCGTTTCAGATTGGCACAAGAGGCATGGTCAATTAGATTTTTTTTACATTTATATTAGCACCTGCTGATCGTTTTCTAGAAGCGACGTGGGGTTCAGATCCCCTAGACTTCTTCGGCGGGTTCCGAAAGCTAGAATATGAAAAGTATGCACGATATCGAAGTTCCATTGGCACAAATGGAACTGTAAAATGGTCTTTGCTTGAAGCAGATGCTATCGAAATCAATGCATCTGGAGCAAGTGCTTCTTTAAACTTGAATTTCCCCCAAGTCAGTTGGGCATTACTCCAGAGCGTATATGGATGGGCAGCCTTACAGTATCAGGCTTGGGCGCGAGGAGAAATCTTCGTTTCCGCTGATAGGGCTCAAACTGTGATTATATACACTGATCATGTCCTTGAGTTCTGGATTGACGATTCCCACTATTTTGGAGGTGACTTTTATGCCTTTCGCAGAGCTCCCCTGGTCATCATCCTCAAACCGGGGTCCCACAGAATCGATTTACGTCTTGTGAGGGATGTGCGAGCTATGGGTGGAGTTGGTGAACCTAGCATCAATGCCAAGCTTGACGCGAGATTAGCGTCAGGTTCGTTAGAACTAGCTAAGGATGGTATTCTAATGGCGGATGTAGTAAACGGAACACTAGCAAGTGAATGGGCTTCTGTTATCGTTCGAAATAGCGATTCTAGAGCCATTGAGATCCTAGGCATAGAGTGTTCCGACGTGAGTTTTATTCTTTTCATCAAATTTAAGCTATGTAAAGCCAAAGGAACCGTCACAATATTCCTACAAGCTAATGAAGGTCAGGAATCGACTAGTATCGATTTCCAGAATGCTGATAAATTCATCGTGTCTGCCGGCCAGACACGGCCAATACCATTTCGTGTTTTTTTGCGTAGACTCCATTCATTCATCAAAATCGATATCCAGTACAAGCCAAACAATATTGCAGGGAACGCATCTACCTTAACCGTCTCCCAAGCGTTTACCAAACGTTCGATTTATCATCCCCACAAGATAACATTTCTTCATCCAGGAGGGATTATCTCATATGCAATTCTCCGGCCCCCTTCAGAAAATGCTACTTGCCATTCGAAACAGAATAATTCACTCCCAGTACTCCTCCAACTTCATGGTGCTGGGCTTGAGGCGGATAGCGACCTCGTTACTCATGCCTTAGACCCTTTGCCAGATCTTTGTGCTTGGGTGCTTTTCCCAACCGGAGTTACACCGTGGAGTGGTGATGATTGGCGTAAGAAGCAACCTGCATCTTTTTCTTAATTACCCTTGTGGCCAGGCGTTGATACTGACAATAAGCTTACTGTAGATAATTGGGGGTTCGCCGATGTGGAGGCTGCCGTAGCCGCAGTTCCGCACTGGATCAAAGCCGTACAATGGAGGGGTGCTGATTTGGATGTTGACCGGTGGCTTGTTAGTGGGCATTCGAACGGAGGTTAGTTTACGCTGATGCTTTTCCAATGGCGCCAGTTCTCATATCCCACCACTTAATTTTCGGTAATGTGGAGTGCTAACTGCAAACAGGTCAAGGTACTTGGTATGCTCTTACACATAAGCCGGATCGAATCATAGGTGCCGCCCCAGTGTCAGGCTATACATCCATTCAGAGTAAGAGCGTCCCCTGCCAGCCCCCCTGTGTCTCTTACTTCAACTCAATGGCGATGCCCACATAATGTGACAGACTACGTACCTTACGAATTATGGCAACCAATGGACCCATGTCAATCTACAATTCTAAGTTCGTCGATGAATAGCTACCGCCACGAGCTTCTTGTGGAGAACTGTAAGGGTATTCGCATTTTACAGCAGCATGGTGGAGATGATGACAACGTGCCGCCATATCATTCAAGACTCATGAGCCAGCTTCTGTATCAAGCTAATTCAAGCTCTGAATACTTCGAGCTCGATGGCGAGGGCCACTGGTTTGATGGCGTTATGACTACTAAGCATCTTCGGGAGTTCTACGAGGAACAGGTCCAACGCACTACAAACCCGGCGGAGGCATTGGAGGTATTCAGCATAGTGGTCGCTAATCCTGGGGACATGGGGTTCAAAGGTGGCATTAGAGTGACCCAACTCGAGATTCCCGGTCAGTATGGCAGGATCGAGGTCTCTTTCAACAGCGTCAGTGGTGCTTACACTTTAAAAACATCAAACGTATTGAGTTTCGAGGTGCAATCGAGCTTGATGCGCTTCCCATCTATTTTAATCGACCAGGCCGACGTAGAGGTAACGTTGGACTCATTACAGCCACTTCCTAGGCACACAGCGTTCTGGAAAGCTCCTAAAATTGGATGGCGAGTATGTGATCTTCTCTACATGTGCTTTCTCCCACTAATATAAATAGGTGGGTGGTGTGGCTGAGCTTAGTGCCTTCCACCGTCGCGGTCGCCAACTCGGAGCTCTAGATTCCATAATGCGTACGAAAGGTCGCTTTTCGATCCGCCATCACAACGACCATACTTCAGACATTGCGTTACAAATCTCTCGCAACCTCTTGCAATATTTCTCGGCCGACTCCGCGATCAAAAACTCGGCACTGGATGGAGACTACGGTTCAGGAAACGTTTTCACTGTTGCTATTGGCAAAGATGTACACCCCGGCCTGAATTCAAACTATCCCATTCATATCCAAGGGTCAAGTTTAGACATTCGAGATAGTGAAGGCCATCTCAGAAGATACGAAAGCAGTAACGGCCTGGCAGCTATCTTCCTACGGCCACTAGAGGACGAAAAACTCGAGCTTGTTGTGTGGGGAATAGACAAAGATAGCCTCACACTTGCTGCACGTCTGGTTCCAATGTTAACAGGAGTTGGGCAACCGGATTTTGTAGTACTGAGTGGAAGCTGTCGGTGGAAAGGGGCAGGTGGAGCAGTTGCGATGGGCTTTTTGGATTATTCGTGGAATGTGACGAAGACATCATTCTTCGTGTGAAATCGCATGGCTATTTGTGGTAGAGTCGAAGATGTGAAACGAAAATAACTCAAGGAAGTCGTTTGGTGAATCGTGAAGGAAGTCGTCTCGCGTCACATTGCGATGTATAAAACTGTCCCGCCCGCTTCTTCTCTCCAGCCACACACCACTTTCCTTTGGCTCACCTTCCATCTTTCTACCATCTTTGCTTTGCGACTTCCTCTAATTTTGAATTTACAGCTACATACAGTCGGAGCGGTGTCCGACAATCGCCGTGGCTCGACGGCAGGAGGCTTCTACAACTTTGGCCAACCTTTCATCCACTTCACACTTTTGCCAGCTCTTTCCAACTTCGACGGCGGCAACTTCTTGGACTGCCAAACCGATAATCCTGATTATATTTGTTCATCTTGTATTGCCTTCTTTCTTCCTTGTACCACTTCATTTGCATTAGCAATCTACCAACGTTGCCTCGACTCATCGAACAGCTCATCAAGTCAGGCCAAGGACGCGTGCACATTTCGACTACTCACTGCTCGCATCCTAGAACAACATCTCAAATTCCTTTCAATCTCGTCAGCTCACAAGCAACGGAACACTCATCTTCCACATATTTCACCAATTCTCTTGTGAAAGTACGTTAACATGAGCGTCAACATATCTTGTGATGGCTCACCAACCCCTCGAAAGAACTCGTCTCGCTCTTCAGTTCATGAGGACTTGACTATCGACACTTCGCTAGAGATGTTAGGCACTGCAGTATGCTACGACCCCAACCTTCTCGTTCTCGTGTCATATCACACATTTAACCCTTTTTTCTAAATTAACTTCTGGTTCACAGGGCATCAAGCGTACTAACTCCACTTTAAATGAGAGGCCATTGGCATTAAAGACGTCAAAGCTCAGCAACCAGCAGTCACGCACTGCAAGCCACAAGGCCTCTTTTAAGGTCAGGGACATTCATTCACTTCCTCTGCATTGACACATCACTGACCGATCTGGAAGCAGAAGGTCGAGCCCACTTCAGTCCCCCTTGATACCACGGAATCCCTCATGGACAACCTTATGGCGCGTCTATCAGAACAATCAGCTTTACTAGACAAACAAAAGAAGGCTTTGGCACCCACAGACAACGACAACACGAACTTGAATCTGTCATCTAGAGATTACGACACCTCTTCTAGCGGGTCAATCCAAATTACACTAGCCAGTGACAAGTTTGTCACCACACCAACAACCGACCTAGACATGTCAGTTACTATGCCTGACGCGGCCAAAATGCTCAGGCTTAGAAAAGAGCTTGAAGCTGCAAAGAACAAGATTGCCCGTATGGATCAAGAGCTGCATGCTACTCGCATCACCAAATCCACACTCGACCAAGCCATGGGTACTCCATCTGAAGCTAATTATAACCACTATAAGGGTGATGTAACCGAGCAGACCATCAGCAAACTTCAGAATGCCTTGAACGCCTCTACTCGGTCCAACGCCGGTCGTCAAGACAACTGGCCCTTGCAAGAAGATGCTCGTTCGGAAACCAGCGAAGCCCTCTCTAAGGACGCATTCAACCGTGGTCAGGGTATTTGGGGCAACGGGATGAGACAAGGCTTTGTACTCAACGCCACCGCTCCTGTTAATCAGCAGTATCCGGCGCCAATGAACGATTGGAATAACAACTCTGCTCGCCCTTTCTACAATGGCAACATGAATGTGGGCATGAATCCCCAAGCTTTTGCTCCGGCTCAGACGCAGCAGCGCCCTTCATCCGGCCACTCTCATGTTGACAATTTCCGTGGGAACACTCAGTTCTTGAATGAGCCCGCGCATTTTCCACTGAACCAAGGCTTACGTAGAGGTATAAACCTTCCTAGTCGGCCAGGTTCATCCTTTGAGCCTCATTACAATCAATGGGGTTCGTACCCGGCTAGCATTGCCTCTGCAGATGGAGCAGGAGGCTTAAGTCCAACTCTAGCACCTTTGACATTCTCTTCGCTGGGCATGTACACGCAGGCCAATCCAATCACGTACCAGCCCCGTCCTATTGGGAGCATGGGAACTCGTCTGTCTCCTGAAGCAGCCGAGTTTAGTGTAGACGCGGTAACACCGACACCGTGGAATACTCAGGTGCATCAGGACCCTTTATTAGCTAACGCTCTAACCAACCTCGATCTCGATCAGCCGATTTCTGAATCTGGTGTCACTTATGTTACTCATGTCGAACCGATGAATTATCGTCGCCTCCTTGACCGCAACATGAACTGCAATTGGAAGTACATTGTGGATAAGATTGTCTGCAGCAACGACCAACAGGCGTCTATATTTCTACAGCAGAAGCTGAAGGTTGGCACTACTGAACAAAAGTTCGAAATTGTTGAGGCAATCATTGCCCAAGCCTACCTCCTAATGGTCAACCGCTTTGGCAACTTTCTCGTCCAGCGTTGCTTTGAGCATGGGACCCCGGAACAGGTCATCGCTATTGCAAATGCCATTCGTGGAAACACTCTCGCTCTCAGCATGGATGCATTTGGATGTCATGTTATCCAGAAAGCATTTGATGCTGTGCCTGAAGAATACAAAGTAATCATGGTTCATGAACTTCTCCGTCGCATCCCAGAGACAGTTATTCACCGCTATGCATGCCACGTCTGGCAGAAGCTCTTTGAGCTGCGCTGGAGTGACTCTCCTCCACAGATCATGAAATATGTCAATGAGGCCCTCCGTGGTATGTGGCATGAAGTGGCGTTGGGTGAGACCGGGAGTTTAGTCGTCCAAAATATCTTCGAAAACTGTCTCGAAGAAGACAAGGTTTGTTGCCTTCTTGTGTCTCTTGGCCAGTCCAACTAATCTAATCCCGTTTTCTAGCGTCCCTGCATCAACGAGGTTCTTGCTAGCATTGATGTCATCTCTCACGGTCAATTTGGCAACTGGTGTATCCAACACATCTGCGAGCATGGTGCTCCAGCTGATCGTAGCCGTGCTATTGGCCATATCCTCCGCTTTGCTACCGAGTACAGTATGGATCAGTACGCCTCCAAAGTCATTGAGAAATGCCTCAAGATTGGCGGCAATGAGTTCCTTGACCGCTACCTTGAACGGGTCTGCGAAGGCCGCCCTGATCGTCCGCGCATGCCACTCATCGACAGTAAGACCAATGAAGATTGCCCTAGAATTGTAGCCAATATGCTAACAATTGAGCAGTTGCCGGTGATCAGTTTGGCAATTACCTTGTTCAATATGTCTTGACTCACTGCGGTTCTCAACATCGTGAAGTTGTTGCAATGCATATTCGGTAAGTCTCCCTCACGATGTTATGGGGCTGTGGCTGATGAGACTGCGTAGCAAACATATGGTTTCTCTTCGTGGCTCTAAGTACGGCTCTCGTGTTGCTATGCTTTGTTGCAACCCTGCCTTTGCTATGAGACCTGGCCCTCCGGCAGGCATGCAGCTCAACCGCTACAACAACAACGCCTCTAGCCGTGGCGCCTACGGAGCTACTTTCCGCTAAAGCCGTGACAAAAAGTGTAGCTCTAAAACTCTTTGTTTACCCGTTTGGCAACACACTCGTTCCGATCTTTCCGGTGTACCGGTCATTGATATGTACCACTTAAAATCTCATGTTAAAAATGCTTACGCCAATTTTGTTCTTAGCCATCCCTTCTTTCTCGGGAGGCCGTCTTGGTGTACGAATTAGGCCTCTGCCTTGATACATATCTACTGATCGATCGGTTAGCTACTTTATCTCAGCGCTTGGGATATCGCGTAAAAGCCTATAATTCTACTGGTTGCAATGTTTGGGTTGGTACGTATCTTCCTGGAAAATACCTTTACCCTCTGGCATAAAATCATATTCCCTTTGCGTCTTAATGGCATCTCTCTTCACCAACTCAAAAGCCTTCTTCTACACTATCTTCTAAGCACCGGGCTGAGGGCTCTCGCTCTCGGGCGTCTGGATTTCGAGGGAGGATCTGGTGGCTTCATATAGCTGTTACCCTATGGCTTCATGGTCCACAAGATTTCCGGTAGCTCTATTCATCTTTGCTTTTGGCGGTATATATCTTAAATGGTCTATGGTTTCCTCTTGGCTTGTAGCACAGAAATGGCAAAAATGGGGTGTCACGGGCACGGTAATGCGATGGAGAGTTGAACGGGTGGCTTTATTTGTTTCTTTGCCGGATTCTCTTACAGGCAAAACTCCTTAGTACAATATGGGTTTTGGCGCCAAATGTATCGTAATGCCAATGGTATTGTTATATCAAAAGTCACGTGTAGAGCGAATAAGCAGTAAAACTTTAATAAAAGTGGATCTTAAAGCCTAAAGGGTGTAGACTTCCCTCCTTGTGGGCCAGATATACCCCTTCCCATACAACTAGTTATACCGATATTGGTGGTAGAGCTTAACGGTATCGTCAAAAGTCAGATTATCGTTAGTTATACCAAAAAAGGCTTGATTAGGACGTGTGGTCGTAATACCAAATGTATCGTTATATACCCGATATCGTATTAAGGAGTTTTGCCTATACCAAAGCATGGGTAAAAATAGTCTGGATGCAAGTCCCTCGTTGAATTTATGCTATCCTGACTCGTGCTTTGTGAATGCTCTCAACGTGCTCGTGCATCAACTTAAACACACACCTCAGCGTGATCGTGCCAGACAGCGGATGCCTAAAAGTTTTAGTTGAGTAAGTGCAGAAGGAGCCAGGGGGACATGGGATAGGGATGTCTCTCAACATACGACCATGATGGCTTTCTTAAGCGAGGTCTAGACAACGAATGAACGCCTCGCCGCGTGACATCAACGTCGACCTCCCGTTCACAAATTATTTTATTAGCCAGCTCCTTCGGAGTAGTTCCATCATGGCGTCTACACTCCACGTCAACGGGGACCGACGGCCCAGCAACGCTAAACATCCTTCCGCTCCTTCGCTGATGATGAATAGCCATTTCGCTCCCGTTGGGGAGTCTCCCAGTAGGGAGCAGTACGAGCATGGTATCCAAGTCATTGATGAGGACAAGCAGTTCAAGTGAGTACTCCGGAAGTCTCCTAATACAGTCCGGATGCTGTAGGCAAGTTGGACGCTGATTTGAGCGTATGATACAGCGAGAATCTCTCAACATATCTCAACATCGAGAAAATTATACCGGCGGGCTTCAACTACCACCTCATCTCCGTCTTCGGGTCCCAGTCGACGGGGAAGTCCACGTTGCTCAACTACCTCTTCGGCACCGAGTTTGGCGTCATGTCCGAGCAAGAGCGGCGGCAGACCACTAAGGGGATATGGATGAGCAAAAATAAGCGGGAAGGGGCTGATAAGGAGGCGAAAGGCATGGCTGAGAACATCTTGGTCATGGATGTGGAGGGTACTGACGGACGGGAAAGAGGAGAGGACCAGGATTTCGAGAGGAAGAGCGCGCTGTTTGCGCTAGCGACAAGTGAGGTGCTTATTATTAATATTTGGGAACATCAAGTTGGCTTGTACCAAGGTGCGAATATGGGGCTTCTCAAGACGGTTTTTGAGGTCAACTTGCAGCTTTTCATTAAGGACAGCAAGTAAGTAAGTTCTTTTTCTGGTTGGAAAATACTAATGCTGGCGCAGAACTATCCCGAAATCACTCCTTTTCTTCGTCATTCGAGACCACATAGGAACGACGCCCCTATCAAACCTCCGTAATACACTCCTCCAAGATTTATCAAGAATATGGTCAACACTCTCCAAGCCCCCTGGCCTAGAGAACTCACGGATAGAAGATTATTTCGACTTCGCTTTTGTTGCACTCCCTCATAAAATCTTACAGCCGGAGCGGTTTAAGGAAGAGGTGGAGAAGCTGGCCACGCGCTTCCGGGAAGGATACAAAGATCCAAAGAAGAGTGGCTTACTTGACGAGGAATCGCTACCAGTCTTCCTACCGCAGTACCACCGAAGGATCCCTGCCGATGGCTTTGCTGTGTATGCGGAGGGTGTGTGGGATCAGATTGTCAATAATAAGGATCTGGATCTACCAACTCAACAGGAGCTTCTTGCGCAGTTCCGCTGTGACGAAATCTCTCGGGAAGTCCTGATCGCTTTCGACGAAACTATCACTCCTTTCGAGGATAAACAAGCAGAAGGCGTCAGGATTGGAAAACCAACAGTACTAACGGGGCTAGGTGGTGCTATGAATCAAGCCCGAGTAGCAGTTTTGCGAGACTTTAAGACTAATGCCAGCCGGTATCACAAAGGCGTCTACACCCGGAAGCGAGCAGAGCTAGAAAGCAAAGTAGACTCGAGGCTAAAAACCCTCTTTCAGAAACAACTCAGCGCGGCGCATAAATCCGGAGTCGATACCTTCAGCGATTCCGTCAGCGCTGCTGTCAAATTGGGGCAGAAGAAAGGCGCAACGTATGACTTCGCCCAGATTGTTGAGTCGGAGAAGACAAAGGCATTGGAAAAGTTCGAGGAAGATGCAAAAGCTGTCTTGGTTGAAGGCGCTCCCTGGAGTACCTATGAGCAGGAACTGAACCTTTACCAGAAAGATTTAGAGGAAGTCTCGTCTCGACTTCGTAAGGAAGAAATGCGCCGTCTCGCCACTAGAGTCGAAAGATGGGTCCGATCACGGCTCGGTGAATCTGTGGGTTTAGAATTCAACAAGCTGGGCTCCGGTCGTGGTGGATCTGGCGCTCCGGAGCATGGAGAGAAGCCACCAACGGAAAAAGATCTGTGGGATCGGATATGGAATGTCTTCACCGAGACTGTCGAAGGTGCCGAACGCAGATTTACAGATCGAGCGCGTAGCTTTGACGCAAGTCCGGAAGAGGTCGAAGTGGGCTTGTGGAGGTTACGGAGAAAATCTTGGGGGGTGCTGCATGCCAAGATCGAGGAGGAGGTAATGGAAGGGAACATTTTGCTCAAGCTACGGGAGAAGTACGTTTCCTTTAATGATGATGATATGGGACTACATACTGACCACTTAATACAGTTTCGAAGACAAATTCCGATATGACGAGCACGGTGTTCCCAGGATATGGCGTCCGACCGATGACATCGAAGGCACGTATACCAAAGCGCGCGAGTCTACGATTACACTCATTCCGCTCCTCTCTCGCTTCAAGTTATCAAGTACATCGGCTTCGCCTCCACTAGATGCTTGGATTGGCAGTCCGCCCCAATCCGTGTCACCCGCTGATGAGGAAGATCTCACTCCCATCGGCGGTGTTGATGAAGATGATGGCAGGAGTCTAGAGGAGGAGATGACTGTATTGAGCGAAGCTAAGCAGCAAGATCTCCTTATGCGATTCAAGAAGACGGCAGATGGCGTTTATGTTGAAGCAAAGCGCAGCGCGATTGGAGGCATGACCCAAGTGCCATTATATTTCTACGGTTTGTTACTTGCGCTTGGATGGAACGAGATCATGACCGGTAGGTTCATTCCCCATATTTTGCTATTCTAGCTACTCTTTCAATACTTCATATACTAACTTTAGTAAGTTCTCCGAAACCCCGTCTACTTTATTTTCCTCATCCTTGTCGCTATCGGCGCATATGTCACCTACACCCTCAATCTCTGGAGTCCCATGGCCCGCATGGCAAATGCCGCAAGCCAGCAAGCACTCGAAGTCGGCAAAGAACGTCTCCGAGAATTCCTCGAGTCTTCAGACACCGGACGCCAAGCCATGGCTATGTCGGGTCGGTCCGGCGGGCGGGAAAGGGACTACGATGAGATCAGCATGGAGACGCTGAACGGCGATGGGAAGAAGAAGCGGCGCGAGGACGAGGACGATCTTGATGACATATGAGCGTTGCAGATCCTTTGTGGGGGGGTAGCGGAGATTGGCATTGCTATTGTACTGGTTGGGTGGTTTTGGCCGGTTTTGTCCGCGGCAGGACGGTGTAATTACGTGCCTGTGTTGGTTCAATCGCCTTCTGGGTAGTTTCTTGGGCCTTCGTGTCCTGAGAGAAGATGCCTCGTGTATTAATTAGTTCTTGTATTTGTGATTGTGCTCTGGTGGGCCACTATGGGTAATTTGGTACTTCGGAATTCACTTCGCTGTTCAATATAAGGATACCTTGAAGTTTTCGTCCAGGGGTTTATATATATTGGTGCTTGGCTGGCTCTAGGACTATTTGAGCGAATATCAAAGTCAAAAATGTACTGGGCTCAGGATAGACACGTGAATTCTTGCTTAAACGGCGAGTTGGACCCAAGATGTCATTGAGAAGCCGGTTAATGATACAAACGAAAAAAAGGTCACAAAGTAATCATATATTGTCGCAAACCCTGGTTTCATAATCTTTCATTACCATTAATTCATATCTGGAGCACGTCCGCCGCGCTTATCAACCAGCTTCCCAGTTCCAACCATCTGCGCATTAAGGGCCGCCTGTACAGTGTTGAGAGCCGCTGAATCGCCTCTACGGATCTTTTTTAGCAGATCCACTTCGGCCTTACCGATCCACAAATCCCGCCACTGCCGTGCGGTCGCGTCGGTTGCGTCAAGGCAGGCACTCTGAGACTTCATGTACTCGTCCGCCCAGGTGATGCCGAGGATGTAAGGCCCGCGTCTGTTGCCTACGCACGCGGCATCGATCTTGGCCCAGAAAGCTTGTACACGGCGCGAGGCAGCCTGAAAGACGGACATGATTTTGGGGTTGCGAAAGTACAGGTAGATAGACGATTTTCCAGCCACAGTGGCAAGCACGATTTTATAGTCCAGTTTAGGTGGTGATGGAGGTGATTGGTTGCCAAAGATCTTTGCCTTGATGCCATTGAGTTTGTCCGGTAGGTCGACGAGCTCGCGCATATTAGCAATGCCGCCGGACATGGCGCCGACGAGTTCGTCGATGGGCCGGCTTCCAACACGAGTCTGAATGTCCCCTGCGGCAAAACGTGTGTTTGTTCGCACACCGCCTAGTCCCTTCATGAATACCAGCTTGTTGAGAAGTAGCGGGCATATGACATTACTTCTTCCACCAATGAGCGCCTTTACAGCTGCGTTGTCCTCTTTAATCCAAACCAGAAATTTTACGATGAGCCGTGGTTCGTAAACGTGTTCGGTGGTATAGACATTTGGCTTGTTTACCCGTTACTTTCTAGTCACAGCTGCCGCAGGTTGGCCGCTTGGTGTAATTGAAGCTCCAGTATGGGCTGTAGATATTGCCATCACCAGGTTGGCTATATGAACAGTAATCAGGCGCTTCTACCGGTTCGCAAATGCCGATGGAGTGGTCCGCGATAGCTGCTCTCTCAGCGAGGTTTGCTTTTGCATATCGGAAACCCCCTGCCATGTAGTATACGACGATGATTACTAGCGTTTCCGCTGAAGTTTCCGCTGAAGTTTCCCGGGTTAATGTTAATTCCACCAGCGAAAGGATCTTCTGGGGCACCACTAGCGCGGCGGGTATACCTGCGTCGGCGCATGCAATACATACATCACAGGTGCTCGTGGAACTTGATGAGGAACTTGACGAGGATGGGGAGGCCATACTCGTACTAGTAGTCGATGGCCCTGTCGTTAATGGCGGACCGTCGTTAATGGCAGCACTAAGTGTGTCAGAAGCAGCTATTTCGTGTCAGCGCCCATGAACAATTTATGAGGTTCAAGAGATCTTTATTATGCTGCAGCTATTGCTATAGCAATCTACGCAGCTGCTTCTACTATAGGACTAACTATAGTAGTGGCAGCTGCTGCGCTACGGTTTGAAGTGGTTCGATCAGGCTCGAGATAAATGCAACAATTTGGCTTCTAGTGCCATCGATACTATTCTCAACATTTGGGCGGCTTAAATACAATATGTTAGAGACGACACAAAAAACTATTTTGGGAAAAGTGTGTACCTTGTAAGGCAGTGCTAATTGCGTCTTCAACCGTTCGAGCAGCCGTTTTGTCCATCGAATTCGCCAAAAGGGTTGAGGCGGCCTTTGACACAATAGCAACTTGAGCTGTCGTAGCGGCGACTCGACCGTGGAGCGTTGGCGGATTTGGGACTCTGTTTGTAGTACTACTTGACAGTGCAGTGGCTGTGACTGTGACTATAGCTCCTGAAGTTGTCGCATTTGGTCCTACAAATTCCCCAGTAGCTGTAAATATCTGAGAACCAGTTAGTGATTCGGTCAAATTTGTTGATTATTCTTCCAAACTACTTGCGGGCATGGGGGACAAAGGAACATGGCGGCTTCCACTCGAGTATGTGGGAGGTGGTTGGCAAACAGTGGAATTATCGCAGCCCAAGCTTGAGGCGCTTGTTGATGCAGGCGCTGCAGTATAAGTTGTTGAAGGCACTATGTTAACTATCGGGCTAATAGCATAACAGCCAGCTAAGATGGTCATGCATGAGATTCCCCCAGGAGAGAGCCCTTGGCAAAATATTGTAGAACCAAACAAAGTTCTGGGAAAATTAGCATCTTCTCTAACAATACGAATGGCGTGAGAACGCTTACGAAGCAGTGGTTGACTGGGGTACAGATGGAGTTATGGCTGGAGGGAAGAATGTTGGGGCCTAAGTTAATGAAGACGGTACCATAGCTAGGTCAAGAATATGACATTCGGAGAGGGCCAGCACACGATCTATTACAAGTTCCAGATCGGTGGCAGTGCTGTGGCAGTATCATGATTTTCATTACAGGATCACCTAGCATATACTTACCTGGCCGATGACTACTGCCTAGTCGGGCCGCGACTCGGGCGTTGTCAACATTGGATAGAGAGTACGTAGTAGGCACGACAGGTTTCAGCTAACGAGGTCCACGTTTCGGCTTTGGCGGTTGCCTTGTGGTACAGCAGCATTTTAGCGCCATCGGTTCCAACACCATTTCTGGGTTCCTGCCGCAACCCGCCTTGCACAACCTGTAATTTCGCGATAAGGCGACATCCTATCAAGTTCCACTCTTCTATGACTAGCCATGCTCGAATGGGGATTAGCCAATAGGCCAGCAGACATGGACAACTTCTCCATGAGGTAAGTTATAGCCCTCCTTCTGTAGACATGGGAAGGACGCAACAACCACGATATAATTCCTATTCTTGAGAGATTAGCAGACCAAGTATTTCGACTGCAACCTACATATTGTAGGGTCTAATAAGGCATGACCTTACACAAACATCATGTTGCTACAGTACAGCGCGAAAATCACTTTAGTAGAGAAGTACGCCAGGGGTTTTGTTCCAGTAGGCAGACATCTTATGGGTCCAGCAACAAGCTCAGCCGCACCAGCCTTAGTTTTATGTGTTCAGCTCCGATTGGTTCTAAAGATAGGAGCCCTGCAACTGCCTTACTTCCACTCGAAATTCTTATTATCTCAACGGATTCGTTCCTAAACACTTTAGGCCATCCCCGCCTTATACTTCTTCACTTCTAGTACAGCTTTCCTCGCCAGACCTTGGTTGTAAACCGTACTGTAAAACTTTCGTCGTGATGTCGTTTGGATTTTCGGTCGAAGATTTCCTCGCGGCGGGGGAGCTAGCATGGAAACTCTATCAAAAGTGTTATAAGGTTGCCAGGGAAGCTCCTAAATAGTTCCAGCTACTTCTAGGAGAAATTTCGACCCTCTCCAACTCCCTTAAGATCCTCCAAGAAGACGCCCTAGACCCCGACTCTGTTCTAGTACAGGCAGGAGAGGACCGAGTTAGGATAGTGAAAGAGATGGTGTCTTGTATCGAGATCACTTTGACGCAGTTAGAGAAGGTAGCTATGAAGTACGATATACTTAGACCTGGCTCGAAGGGTAAAAAAATATGGACGAAGGTCAAGTGGTCGTTTGAGTTTACTAGCTTGGATTCGCTAAGAAACAAGGTGCTAACAATTATCCCCCGGAATCTTCGAGTGCTCATGCTAGTTAGTTAGCCCGTCACAATACGGAGATGAACCTGCTCTTGACGTGTGTCGGCAAGTATGTTTCTTTTCGGGCCTTCTATGCTAATCGATGCTGTAACCGACTACCGATACCATGTCAGATATCACCTTATGACTCACCACCGTGCCTTTTGCCATCGCGTGTGTCACTATTTATTTCCATTACCTATTTCTTGACATCATATGTCTTACTACTCATTTCTATTACGTTGTCTACAGCGGCTATTGTCGGCGTCGTCGTTAGAGCTACATTCAAAAATCAAGTCGTTCATTCAATTCTCCCACACTGCAAAGCTTACAGATACAATTACAGCTCCTCGTTGAGGCGCATCGAGCCATCCACTATGGCTCTAGAAACTGATATTACAGAGATCAAGAGCTATATCCAGGCCTCTTCTCAAAACTCAAAAAATCAATCTTCTCTGTCGCCATCAGTCTCGGTGGTGGATAACGTGACGTTCGGGGCCTCTTTGAGTGCCGCTTTAATGAAGAATGCGGAAGTCCTACAGCCCTAGGGCACCATAGGGGCAGACCAATGGGTTCAAGCAGGAAGATGGTGGTTACTCAAAGTATGTCCGAGTTCTTGATTGATTGAAGTCGATTTTACCGCTCATGTGTCGAACAGTCCCAAATGGAACTCTACACGCCATCTGTTTCCGATCAATGTGTGCCCGTATCAGCCTATGCCAATTTGATCAAGGCGTCGTGGATACTGATCGACATTATCGCCGGCCATCCACAACTACCATTCTTTACTTCCAGTACGCACTTCGAAGTGCAGCTTTTATCAGGAGTTAGTCACCCTTCGAGAAGTGCATACCCAACATTTTTGGAAAGTCTGACCCGAGTTTCAAGGAGCTTAAAAAAGAGTTCAAAAGAATCAGAGATTTGCATCTTACGGTTCCCAGTATTAATATCCAGGACGAAAATCTACGGATATGGGAGACACAAACTAGGGGACCCGTTCTACAGCCAGGAAAAGGATCACGCAAATCAGACAGCGCTCGAACATATGCCGACTTTTGGACAGTTGGAGAGGAGCAAATATTTTTCCAAAAGTTATTTTCCCCATTGCTTCGAGGGATGTTCAAGTATTAACAATTTTAGATTTGCCTTGCATTGGCGGAAGGACCGGAAAGAGCCACTGCCATGCATGATCCTATTATTGGTTCATGAGACTACGAATGTAGCCAGATTAGTCGCCCAGGATCAGAACGGGTCCACTCTAGCTGAAGTCGCCGGTAGGTCAAACCACACCTGCATATAGCGGCTATGGAATTAACTTGTATCTAGTTCGACCCCAGGTAGATGCTCACGTAAAAGGCAGTTCTGTGTTGATAGAGGACGAAAATATCACATTTACAATTGGCACAGGTACAGTACCGACCCAAACGCGAGACCTCGCTCCGTTAGGGAATTAGGGCTAATGTCGGATAGATGCAAAAAAGCTTTGCGCAATTGTCGAGGCAGTAAAGTTGTATTTCCTTGACCGTGGCCACGCTTACGTAAATATTGACGATCTTAAAGGGTATATTTTAATGGTTGCAGTGAAAAATAAGTGTCAGGATGGGATACTGTCGCTACCAGAGAACCCTAACGCGAAAACCAAGTCCTCTGGAACAAATAGCACCGAAAGCGCACTGGTAGTAGCTTCAACCTTGGCCTCTCAGCCCATAAGCCAGCTGAATGACGGACCGCACAACAATCCTCAGCGTGACTGGAGCGAAACACCACTTTTCTGGTGGGCTGTTCAATGTGGACATGAGGCTGTGGTGCAACTGTTGTTAGTGGATCATAAAGTCAACATATGGGAGAAGTTTGATGGTTTTTGGTTTCCCGACCGTGATATTCAACATTTTAGACGGGGAATTTCAAGAGAACCTAAGAGGGCGCTGGATTATGCGGCCTACAGTGGGTGTGAGGGAGTTGTGCGGGTACTTCTCAAGAATGGGGCAGACATTCAGGCAGAGGATGATAAATGGACAGCGTTTTACTATGCGGCCTACTATGGACAAGAGGCAGTAGTACGGCTTCTGCTTGAACGTGGCGCAAATATTGAGGCAAAGAACGAGAGTGGAGAGACAGCGCTTCACTATACGGCTCTCTATGGACGAGAGGCGGTAGTACGGCTTCTGCTTGAACGTGGCGCAAATATTGAGGCAAAGAACGAGAGTGGAGAGACAGCGCTTCACCGTGCAGCCCTCGGTGGACAAGAGGCAGTAGTACGGCTTCTGCTTGAACAGGGCGCAAATATTGAGGCAAGGGACGAGAGTGGAGAGACAGCGCTTCACTGTGCGACCCTCTGTGGACGAGAGGCGGTAGTACGGCTTCTGCTTGAACAGGGCGCAAATATTGAGGCAAAGGACAGGAATGGAAGGACAGTGTTTCACCGTGCAGCCTTCCATGGACAAGAGACAGCAGTACGGCTTCTGCTTGAACAGGGCGCAAATATTGAGGCAAAGGACAGGAATGGAAAAACAGCGCTTCACTATGCAGCCTTCGGTGGACAAGAGGCAGTAGTACGGCTTCTGCTTGAACAGGGTGCAAATATTGAGGCAGGGGACGAGAGTGGAGAGACAGCGCTTCACTGTGCAGCCTTCTGTGGACAAGAGGCAGTAGTACGACTTCTGCTTGAACAGGGCGCAAATATTGAGGCAAGGGACAAGAGTGGACGGACAGCGCTTCGCTGTGCAGCCTCCAATGGACAAGAGGCAGTAGTACGGCTTCTGCTTGAACAGGGCGCAAATATTGAGGCAGGGGACAAGAGTGGACAGACAGCGCTTCACCGTGCAGCCTTCCATGGACAAGAGGCAGTAGTACGGCTTCTGCTTGAACAGGGCGCAAGTATTGAGGCAGGGAACGATAGTGGAGAGACAGCGCTTCACTGTGCAGCCTTCTGTGGACAAGAGGCAGTAGGACGGCTTCTGCTTGAACAGGGCGCAAATATTGAGGCAAAGGACAAAAAAGGACAGACAGCGCTGGACATGGCGACTGGTGAAGGTTTTGATTGGGTGCTTGAGGCCAAAATCAAGCAGTGATATCATATCTTTAATTTTCTCTCAACACGCTAAGATATGTATACAAAGAGTGTAAAACTTTTCCGTGCCTGTAATTGCAGTATGACCTGAATATCTTTTAGATATTTGATAGTTCTCGGATTACCACCTCAATAGTCATAACGGCTTTCACCATCCTTTAATCAAAGCCATCTCTATCAGATGGAACTCATACGCAATCCAAAGCCCCGTCTCCCCCCCTTCCTCCCTTCTCCGAACCACTACTCATACTCAGTATCCAGTACCAACGCCGCGTATTGTAGCTCTCCAGCTCCACTCAATCCTCGAAGCCGCCCGGCAAGTTCTGAGCGCCGACTTACCACCTGCTCATTTCTAGTTCGGCGTATGCAGGCGCCGCCTGTGGTCGAGGGCATGCTACTGCATGGGATTCTGCATCGAGTGGAAGCTGACTCTGGGAATGCGAGGGCGTGGGTGGGGGATGTGCGTGATGCCGTGGAGACAGAGGGAGTGAGTAGTGGTGAAGTGACCTTGATGGAATTCGTGTGGGGTGATATGTCATGGGGCTTATTAATGCTATGCATACGTTTCGAAGGGATGGACAGAGAGACGGAGAGAAATCGGAGGAAATGGGATGGAAGGAGTTGGAGAAGGAGTTGCAGTGGTGTTTAGGAAGATTTGGAGAAGGAATATGGGAGGGTGCATCGAAGACGTATGCGAGGCATGGGAAAAGGCAAAGAAGATCGGCGAGGAAATGGTGAGTGGGGAGAAGGGTTGGAGGGCGCCCTGAACTGTTTTGTAACAATTCTGAAACGACCGGGCTGATGGGTATGCCTATTAGCGATTTCAATGGTTGTTAGAATAAGGATATAGTGAAAGAGTAAAAGGCCTTGAGCTGCTCATTGTATTATGATGGTACAGCCAAGGAAAATTATCGCCACAGAAACCCTGCATGCAAGACCCCTAACCGCCCACCCATCTTAAAAAGGCAAAGCAAACACCTAAAGGTGATTGAAAACATATAAAAATATCTCCAGAATCTTTGATACGCCGACAATCGTATGAAGACATTGCATGACAGTGACCGTTTGTGAGAGAGAGAGAGTACGAGGTTGGAAAAACCATGTAACATGCAAGCTACGCCGCCACTCTCATACTCGTACCACTGATAAATCATTTCCGGAACGCGGCACAAACATACCGAGGGATGAGGAGAACTAGAAGGCAAATCCTTGACGTGACGAGAAGACTTTCTAACAGCAATTGCCCTTTTTCGTCTCTGTGTCGGCCGATTTGCTGATTTCGAGTACTTTGCGCTCACCACCCAAGACATTCTGACCTCCTTCGCCTTGGTCGAGCGCTTTGCTTGAGACGATGCGATAAATTTCTAATTTGAAATATGTCAGCTGACTTTTCCGACAGAGTAATATGGAGTATCGATTCTTTGCCAGACTAGACACGTGGATTCGTAAACTGAAACAATCAAAAAGAGGGCCGTGCTTTTATATGATACGGCTTGCTAATATTTTGTCTCTTGTTTCTTTGTTGCTCACGAATGCTGGTTTCATTCGAGACGGGTCGCTCAATTTTAGGCAATGATATTTCCTTCATAACTCCAAGCAATCCATACGTTCTTCATCTGGGATATAACTCGTGCAGATATTATGGAAGAGAGGAGGCTAACGTACCAGTCAGAATGTTCTGGAATGCTAGCTCAACGTTGCTGGCGTCCAACGCTGAGGTTTCAATAAAAGAGAGGTTGTTTTCGCCTAGATTGATACCAATTAACTTGGCTTCTACAATGCAAGATGTATAGTATCCAATGTATGCTAAGACATACTTGCAAACTGCTTTGCCTCCTCCGTGGGAACTGCCCTTAGATGCCTCAAATCACTTTTGTTTCCGACCAGCATAATGACGATGTTTGAATCGGCATGGTCTCGGAGTTCTTTCAGCCACCGTGTAACGTTCTCATAGGTCTGGTGTTTGCTAATATCGTAGACTAGCAGAGCTCCTACAGCGCCTCGGTAGTATGCGGAGGTGATGGCCCGATAGCGCTCTTGGCCTGCGGTATCCCAGATTTGCGCCTTGATGGTTTTGGCATCGACCTGGATTGAACGAGTGGCGAACTCAACGCCGATGGTGGACTTGGAGTCGAGGTTGAACTCGTTACGAGTGAAACGGCTTAAAAGGTTGGATTTACCAACACCGGAGTCTCCGATAAGTACGACTGTTCGTAGATATGTAAGTAAGATTTATCTAGGCGAGCAGGAAGGTCTGTTTGCACCTTTGAATAAGAACTACAAGGCGACGTTAGTCAGTAGTATATCAGGCTATTCGATGGGTTGCTTGAGCTCTCACATCATATTCATCGTTTGCCATAGTTGCGGTGGGCACGAGGTAAGGTGACGAGGTACAGTGTGGGAGGTGTAGTAGATTAGGACGTTTTAGGTCAGTCCCGAAAGTCTGCTAGACAGAGGAGGGAGGAAAAGCTGCAGGAGGGGAGGGCTGTTGGTGGAAAAGGTGCAAAGGGCGTATTTGGATGCCTCGTTGGTGGCCGAGACGTGGGATAAAGCAGCTGGTGTTCGGAATCGAGAGGTCACGTGTCAGAAGACGTGCACCTCGATTTCATCGTTATGAATAAACAAGCACTCGACGCAGCAGAAATATCTTGCGCCTACCCCGGCATCTTCAAGTCTCATAGGCGATGATAGGTAACTGGTCACATCACCATTGGATGTGCTGCAAAACAATTCGTATGCTTTGAGCAAAGGGTGAACCGACCTACCACGCAAACGTTTAAAACTATCGCTTCGTCGATTTCTACAGTTTCAATAATAAAACTTCAAACAGACAGGCATCACACTGACCAACCATCGTCGTTTCTGATAATCACAATGGCTACACCCAAACAAAATACAACTTTTCCGGATGATATCGACTTCGATTCCGTATCTATCACCTCTACAGTGGCTAGTGAGCCGCAAGAGGAATATGAGGTAGAAGCGATTTTAGCAGAAGAGGAAGGTGATGATGGGATAAATTATCTTATAAAATGGGAAGGATATCCTCTGCACAGGTGATTATGCCGCGCTTCCGCTCTGAGATTGGACGCTCTTGACGTAGAGAATTATGCGAATTGATGTTAACTAGATTAGATGTACATGGGAGCCTGAGTCCAATCTATACAACAAATCCATATTTCAAGACTGGACTGAACAGAAGATGCGCATCTCGAGAGGTCATGCCAAGTCCATTAAGAATTTCGACCAGTTTAACCAGAAGAACATACAGGAGTTTGAGGATGCTGTAGTGGAATTTGAGGAAGCCAAAGAGCAGAGGAAAAAGAAGCGACGAGTGAAAAGGATCAAACTGGGCCTGCCTGTCGCCCCGGAAAACGAGGAATCGGACAACGATCAGGAAACGAGCGAAGTAGATGGCGAAGCCGAAGGTGAAGCCGAAGATACTGACGATGATATACCTCTCGTGCGAAGGCAGAGGAAAAGGGTCACTCGTGATCTGTCACGACTCATTACCGATGATGAGGAACTGAATGAGACTTCCATGATTGTTGAAGAGACAAGACATGCCTCTCCAGAGCCATTATCGGAGGATTCTTTGATGGAGGAACTAATACAAAAGTCGTCTAAGGCAATTTCACGACCGACAAAGCTACTTGGCAGTCAGAATCAGAAAGATATTCCAAAAGAGCGCTCTACCAAGGCCGGCAGCTTATCGAGAAGGCCAAACGATACAACTGCTCGCGCAGTAGATAGCGTTTCTAGACAAATTAGCCGTCGACCTGAATCGCCAGATATTACTCCGTTGCAACGGGCTCTTCCCCGCTCTATTACCAATGCTTCTACTTCTGCTCATGTTACGAATAGTGGTGCATCTATGTCAAAAACGGGCAAGACTACGATTACAACAATGAAAAGAACAGGAATTACCATGAATATGAGCAAAATTCCTGGGCCAAAAAGGCAATGGACAACGGGGTCTGGCGCCTTTAAGACTCTAAAAATGATTCGAAGGGCTGAATTGCGTGGGCGCAATGAGCGGGCACCAGACCCTGAAGACTTGGAGTTTGTAGATACAATTTCGGGTTCAACTAGCAGAAAGAACTCCGGTGCAATGACCGAGTCAATCAACCCTTCAGCATCCAAGCGCGGCACACGACAAGCAGTTGATGAAGCAGAAGGACTGGGTGCGTCGAATCTGGGGCAATTCAATCCTTACAGTCTTCGATACTTTGAAGGTTCTCATAAAGAAGATAATGCGCGTGGATTTGATGATGCTAGCGCAACGCCTGATGCTGCTCTTGAGTCTACATCTGTGGCAGTCGAAAATTCAGACAAAGTCCCAATGACTTGTTTTAACTGGAAAAACGGTAGCTGCCAGTACAGTGCCCAGAAATGTCGTTTTCTGCATCATTTAACGGATCTTACTTGTCCAGCTGATGGTACTATACCTCCAAAGTTCCTACGACCTCCATTGACCTGCAATTTCTGGTTTTTCCAGGGTTGTAACAAAACTGAAGCTGAATGCAAGTATGCACACTGGAATACAGGCCTTGTCGCTCAACTCTATAATAAACCGCCAGTATCTGTGGACAAGTCAATAGTCCCATCTCATTCTCAGGCTGAATCAAGGGACCAAGATGTTGACCAGCCAACCTCCACCACATCGTTTGACAAAGACGTGACCTGCTATTATTGGCATAGGGGACATTGCTGGAAGTCCGAATCCGAGTGCATGTTTGCTCACCGCCAGACAGGACAAGTTGCATCTCGTCGAGGTACTTTCAAGGTTCCAAATATTCCGCCCTCGGATTTTCAAGACAATCAAACGTCTAAATCAGTGCGACAACCGCCAGCTCAAGATATAGCCAAAATACTACAAGAGGCGGTCTCCCCTCCGCCTCCGTTACCTCCCCCGCCTCCACCACCCTTACCCGTTACGAATACAATTGCTCCCCAAGCTCATCCTTTCACTTTCGCAATGGGTCCATCCATATCTACTGGAGAACGCCAAGACTCAGTCATACCAGATGCGATCAAAGCTTTGTTGGTGCTCCCGGGGGAAAATGGTCAAGATAGTCACGAGATAGAAGTTCAATTGACCGGGTTTGATTATACTACCAGGGGAAAACTTCGCTCTTTGGTGGGTAGTGCTCCTCGCTTTGAAGTGAAAAATACATGTCATCCCAATGACTGGAAGGAAATCTGTGATCAAGCAAGTGAGCTAATTCCGAGTTCCGTGGCTACAACTAACAAGAGCAGGATTTGCTTTCAAGCACCCTCACGATTGGCGACATCGTCCCGGTTTCTTCATCTTCCACCGAGCTCGAAGCGTACACTCAGTACCTTCGAATGGACTCAAGCGGAGGTGTCATTTATTACAATCAAGCCATTATGGTTATATATCCTGCTCAGCAAGAATCGTGGAACTTTCTTAATGCTGTCGCTCACCCAAACTCGCAACAAGCTCATTTACGCAAGTTACGTATTCATATTCGGAGCTCGGTTTCATCCCCGATTATCAACGATGCCCCGACGCTCATGCTCGACGATGAGGCTTCAATTAAAGACATGAAAGCTATGCTGCGCGTGAACCTCGGCATTGAGCCCGACCGACTGTTTGAATGGCCTGAACAGCCGCTTGAGAGAAGAGCCTTCTTGATGTTTGACCCCGAGGAGCACAGAGAAGAACTCGAGTTAGTAACAAGGTTCTTACAGCTGGAGCGGGTGAAAATCTACCACAGTGGTGTGCCTGGTTCTTGGGAATACTTTCGCAAACACTGCCGTAGTGGAGTCATAATTGTGAGTTAGTGATTGCATGAATAACAACATTCATTTTAATGTTTTATTTAGCTTCATCCAGACGTATATCATTATTGGGAAATTCCTAATCTGAGGTATTTTCTCGGTCATTCGATAAACTTCTTTCAACTCGGGTATGATCTATGGGCCAACTCTGAGGGCTTAGAGTACACCTGCGCCCGGCTATTCCCTTCTGGAAGTGTCATATTTATAACAGATGACGTATTTGTACATCAACCAGGGCTTGCATTTGCCCTTGTAAAAAATTTTGTGAAGGAGAAATTTGAGATTATACCACAGGGCTCAAGGACTTGGAAGCTCGCAGCTCGGCCAGGACTCGTGCCGTGGATTTTGAGGCTTGCGGAAGATTACCAAGATGTTATAATGGAAGGCCGGGAGAGAGAGTAAGCCTGCTTTGAAGAAATCTCAGCATAGCTGGTTGAGAGAAGCTAACACTTTCATGATCTAGTCGGATTAGGCTCTACGAGAAATTGAGTGAACTCGTCCCACCTGAACTACAAGACCCTATGGATCCACCGAATCCCTCCAAAGACTCATCTCTTGTTTCTGCGTCTCCTAAAGAGTTGCCGCATTACCATGCTCTTTGGGAGCAAGACGAGCGAAGAGCAACCGATTTCCTGGTGAAATGGTTTGCGGGATGGGCCTGCACCCAGGCCACAAAATACAGACGGTTCGTTGTGGTTCATCCTATGAATAAGCCGGAATGGACTGATCGGTACAACCACGTTCTGGATGTAGCCACGCCCGAGGAGTGCATTCGGTTATACCTTGAGCCCAAGAATAAAAAATAAGTGCATCATGGATATGGAGGAAAAGTTCTTAGCCGCTGTGGTATCTTGTTAAGTAGCAGCGCTGTCCGGTGTTCATGGAAGATTATAGCTATGATACCCTTTCTATGACTAATCTCCAGGTCTCTGTTTTGAGGAGGAGCCATGTTAGTCAATGCAAAAATTAATCGGCCACTGGAGTCAGTCTAGCATGCTTGCAGCTAGTCATCTAGACCTAAGACCTGTCAAGCGAACAAGGCTCCAAGCAAAATGCTTGAGTGATGGAGTTAAGCTAGTACGAAGTGGGGAATGGCACGCGAGAAGCGAGGCTCCGGGTTTGCAGCGGGATGACGAATAGGGCTTGACCCGGCCGACTTTTGAGAAAGGAAATCTCCTACGCTAGTCAAACATGGCAGCTGGTCTAATGACCAAGTCGGCCCGATATATATCTAACTCTGAGTTTCTGCCCAGCTTCTGCTCTCCTTTCATAAATAATTGACGCCTCATTCAAAATTCTCAGTAATAATCCTGTACGTAACTATTTCGTAATAGCTTCTTATGATTTACAACACACAGCTTCTACTTTCTTTGAGTGTCTCCAATTGACTCTGTGCACAGTGCAGGGTCATTAGACCCCAGTTTTCAACATGCGGAAGGCCTCTATTACTCGAAATGGCTCGGGTGACGCTAATGCCGATGCCGCATTGGCAAAGATGGGCTATGCATCAGAATTGCCTGGGAATTTTGAGTATGCTGAGTATTCTAGAAATGTAAGGATGGACTTGAGCTACCTTGGCTTCTTACTAGGGTTGCTCATATGCTCAAGGTCTTTTGCCATCATGGCTGTTCCGTTTGGATTAAGTACTACTCTATATATCACCTTAACAGATGGTCAATCGGTCACGATATTGTGGGGATGGGTTCTGGTATCGCTGATTTCCCTCACTATTGCTGCATCTCCTGCGGAAATTTGTGCCGTTTATCTACTGCTGGAGGGGTCTACTACTTGTCAGCCATACTTTCGACTAAAAAATATGCCCCAATTGCATCGTGGATCACTGGATGGCTCACCCTGGTAGGAAATTGAACCGTTACGTGTAGTATCAACTTTTCCGGCGGTTAACTTATATTATCAGCCACTACACTTTGGAGAGAAGATTTCGTGCCAAGCCAGTACCAAACCATCCTCGTGTTTTGGGCTGTAATGGTTGTTTGTATGCTGGTTAATATTTTCGGGGTGAAATACTTGGACCTCATCAATAAATTTTGCATTTATTGGACTTCTGCGAGCGTTATTATCATCTTTGGTTACGCTCTTAAGCATGCCGGATAGCAAGAGGAGTGGAACCTTTGTTTTTGGACATTATGATGCTTCGCAAAGCAGTTGGTACGCTCACATGTTCACGCTCCTCAATTTCGTAGAGATGGCTGACAAGCTATTTGGATAGGCCCTCAGGATGGTCTTCGTCGGACTTCTCCAAGCTGCATACACCCTCACTGGATATGGAATGGTTGCTGCAATGTGTGAGGAAGTTTAATCTCTCGAACGCGAAGTTCTAAAGGCTATTGTACTATCTGTGGCTGCGGCAGGAGTGACCGGTGTCATCTATTTGATTCCCATCCTCTTCGTGCTTCTAGAAGTTGTTACGCTTCTTAGCGTAGCCAACGGTCAACCGATAGGCCTGCTCTTTAAAACAGTTACCGGGTCAGCTAGAGGCGGATTTGGCCTGCTATTTTTGATACTAGGAATACTTTTTTTTGCAGGTGTTGGGGCCTTGACTGCAGCATCCCGTTCAGGGTGGTTTTGGGTAATGCGAATAAGCGAGCATAAAATATCCTTTATCCAATAGAAAATGCATAAAATATCCCAATCGATAAGGATAAAAGTGCCCTGTGCGGGGCTTTTCTACCCCAACTAAGTAGAATAGGACAGAATTTAGCAGAATTTGGCAGATATTTGCAGATATTGCAGATATTACCGTAGGAACAGGTCCCTATCTACCTCTCCCCCAACTATATAATAGCTAAATACTTAAAGAAAAATCCCCTATCTCTCTTATAGTTCTTCTCTAATGCCAATTCTTTAAACACTTTGTTTTCTTAAGAGTTTTAAAATCTATTTGCATTCTCTCCTATAATACTGTATAACGTTCTCCTAAAAAGACTCTTTCTAGCTTATTACTTATTACTAAAATTAAGAGAATTTTAATTGTTATAAGCGAGGGCTATAGCTAGCGCTTTTATTACTATTCTTAAGACCACTATTAAAGTGTAGTTATTAAAATCTTATACAGCGTCTTAGAGATAAAGTTCTTATACTTATTATACTATTAAGATCCTTAGTAGTATTGTTCGTACTAACTTAATAGCACGAGTGAGTCGTATCCCGGGGCACGAAATACGTATAGTATTGTATGCTCTTTGGGATGGTGGTGACTGTCTCTTGTATTGAAGCAGACTACGTGGTCTATATACTGATGCGACCTCCCCCTGATTAGTCAGTGCTTCAGGGGTGCACTAGACGCGTAAGCGGGTGGTTGGTGCACCGAACGCGTAAACGCGTAGTTGGTGTACCGTACGCGTAAGCACGCGTTCGGTACGACAGGTGCTGTAATTATACACTAGCGGTACTTGA
>Ga0307507_10002718_pt1 | contig 36315 bp, 33 predicted proteins | sample 7_EM_MG_FD_207223 | JGI IMG/M metagenome (GOLD analysis project Ga0307507, IMG submission 207223) | Populus trichocarpa ectomycorrhiza microbial communities from riparian zone in the Pacific Northwest, United States - 7_EM | ecosystem: Host-associated > Plants > Roots > Unclassified | place...
CCTCTCTTAGCTTATTCCCTTTAATAGATTCTATTATTAATCTTTATTAACTAATCTATTAACTCTCTTAGAGTATCCGCATCTTCTATTAGGATAATTGCGTCCTAGACTTTAGCCTTAAGTCCCTGTTTATACTGTGCTATAAGCGCCCTATTATTCCACTTAACCTACGTGGCTAGTGTTTAAAACTGTGTTATATATTTAATTACTAAAGTGCGTTATACTAAGTTCTAAAGCTTTTATTCCGCTGTAGTTATGGCCTCCAGGTCTTTAAATATCTATATTAGTCGCTTTATAAACCCGTTCTAACTAGTAAATATATACCGTATGTCCTGGTTAGTAGTTATTATGCCATTAACCTATATTTCCGTAAGATATGGCTTAAACCACTTAAGTGCCCTCCCTGTTAGGAACAATCCTGCGTAGGCTACTTAATCTAATAATATTGCTAACTTCGCTCCTTCCTATACTACCTTAAAGTGCATCTGTATAAGAAATCCCTTAAGCTTTAACTTCTCTCCTAAGAATTATTTAATTAAGGGTAGCTTGATTTTTGCTACTCTAATTCTATTAATATATTCTTTAAGTATCCTATTATTATCTTGTAAGTAATTAACTATTTCCTATAACTGACCTTATGTAACCACTTAAGAATCCCCATTGTCTATACTGGTATCACCTAGCCCTGAGGTTGTAGCTACTGTTGACGCTGTTATAACTAGTACTGCTCTTGGTGGCATATTATTCGATCTTGTTTAATACCATAACCTTAGTAGTGAATGTGTAACGGAACCTTATAGCAGAAACTATAGTGGGTTCTGTTATTAGGCTAGGTATATAGGTAAGAATAAAATAACAATATAATAATAACTGGTGGAGTAGTTGCCTAACAGATTAACTCCAATTGTATTCTAAGATTCACTATAAGGAGAGAACTATCTACGGTAGGGACTAAGGTCCTTTAAATACACAACTGTATTCCTAAGAAATCCTCTCTTGTACGTAAGGTACGTGTTATACGTGTTATACATAGCGTACACTACATATACTTTATACACTGCGTATAATATCATGTGACTCGCTTACTATTCCTTATTACATGGTTCCACCAGATCTATCCTAGACCGTGCCTATATCAACTAACTAGCTTCCTACGACTCTTCCCCAAGTAGTCGTAATATTATACTTAAAGCGTCCGTAACAACTACCCTATTAACACTGGAAGTTCAAAAACATGTTCTCTAAGACAGCGTCTAATATACTCCCACCTTACTAACCATATAACTACAAGATTAAGATTAAGCCAGATAAGGAAGACATACTTAGCTATAGTCCCCTTTATTAGCAGTCTACTACCAAATTATAGGCCATAAAGCAGTACCTTATTAATAACCTAAATAAGGGCTTTATTAAACCTAGTTAAGCCTCTTTTAACTCGCCTATTCTCTTTACCAAAAAGCTAAATAGAGGACTTTATTTCTGCATTAACTACTATAAACTAAATAATATAACCCGCAAGGACCGCTCCCCACTACCCTTACTTAATAAGACTTTAACCTAAATAAGTAGAGCTAAAATCTTTACTAAGCTTAATATCCGTTAGGCCTTTTACTAGATTAGAATAGACCCTAAATTAGAAGATCTTACTACATTTTAGACCCGTTACGGAATATATAAATATAAAGTAATTCCTTTTAAACTAACTAATGGACTAGCTATATACTAGCGATATATAAACAATATACTCTTTAACTACTTTAACAACTTCTATACAGCCTACCTAAATAACATTATAATCTACTCTAAGAATAAGTTAGAACACAAGGAGTATGTCTATAAAGTCCTATAACGGCTCTATAAGGCTAGCCTCTAGGCCAATATTAGGAAATTAGAATTTAGTATTAAGCATATAAAGTACTTAAGGTTTATTATTAGTATAGATAGAATTAAGGCAGACCCAGAAAAAATGGCTATAATTAACTAATAGGTACTCCTAAGGACCGTAAAGGGGGTACAGTTATTCCTAGGGTTCTATAACTTCTACTAATACTTTATTAAGAACTATAGTAGGATTACCTAGTCCCTAAGCCTACTTACCTATAAAGACCGGCCCTTTTACTTTAACACTATATATAGGCAGGCCTTTAATAAGCTTAAGAAACGACTGGTCTCTACTCCTTTACTTACCTACTTTAACCTAAAACGGCCCTTAATACTAGAGACCAATGCCTTAGATAGTGTTATAGCTAGCGTTTACTCCAAAAAGCAGATAGATGGAGAATAGCACCCTATTGCTTACTATTTAAAGACTATAATAGATGCTAAGCTAAACTACCACATCTATAATAAAGAAATGCTAGCTATTATCTCTAGCTTCTAGCACTAGTGTATACAGCTAAAAGGGACCCCTAAGCCTATTTAGGTAGTCTCCAATTATAAGGCCCTAGAATATTTTATAATAACAAAGGCCCTTATAGCCTAGTAGACACGCTAGGCGGATATCCTATCCTAGTTTAACTTCCTAATTATATACCGGCTAGGCGCTATAAATTATATAGACGCCCTTATAAGGCATAGATAGGACCTAGATAACTAAATAGCTGTAAAGATCTTACTACAGACCTAGATACTACTATAACTAGAACACCTTAACCCCTAAATATAGGCAGAACTAAATATAGACCCTTTAGACGCTAAGATATATCCTATTAACTCTATAGAACTTAACCTTTTTAATAAACTGCTACAGGCAAACTATACGGCCCCTTCTCTATAGGGGTACCACAAAAAGGTAAAGGATATTACTAGCCTATAGTCCCTTAAAAACGGACTGCTTAAGCACTAAAAACAGCTAATAGTAGTAAAGGAACAGAATTTATAGACTTGGCTTATCACTAAAGCACATACTTAGGTCTCTACGGCCTACCCTAGGAAAAATAAAACCTATAGAATTATTAGTGACCGCTACTACTAGCCCGGAATAGTTATAGATATTAACCGCTATATATAGAACTGCAATAACTACTATAGGTCTATAATTCTATAAGATAAGACCCTAGGGCTATTAAAGCTACTCCTAATACCAGAACGCCCCTAGCAGTATATCTCTATAGACTTCTACAAGTTACCTATAGACCGCAATGGATATAATATGGTTATAATCCTAGTTAACCGCTTTAGCAAGTGCCTATTTTTAATTCCCTATTATAAAAATATTAATGCTAAAGAGGCGGCCTAACTATATATCTACTATGTCTACTAAATTTACAGACTACTAGAGACTCCAGCCCTTTATTAACTACTTTTAGGATAACTAAAGTAAACTACTACCCATAATAGACTATACCCAGGCAACCCTACCCTATAACTCTACAGGGTTTATACCTATTTAGCTAAAAATAGGATACTTACCCTATATAAGCTTTAACTAGGAGAGACTAAAAGGACCACAGACTATATACGAAAAACTATCTTATAAGGAAGTACAGTAGTATGCTAGACGCTTAGAAGAAGCATAGATAGTAGCCTATAAGAACCTAGAGAAGGCCTAGAAATTAATGGAATAGTAGGCAAATAAGTACAGGCGTAAGCCTAACTTTACCATAGGCAATAAGGTTTAGGTTATAACAAAAAACTAAAAGATAGAACGGCCTAGCTATAAGCTAAACTATAAGATAGTAGGACTATATAAGATCTTTAATAAAGAAGGTAATTTATATAAGGTTAATCTCCTAGACTTAATTAAAGTCTATCCTATTTTCTTACTAAATAAGCTATAAAAAGCTGTAAATAACTTACTACCTAAATTAAAGAATAAGCCTCTACTGCCAATTTAAGTTAATGGCGACAATAAATAGGGAGTTAATAAAATACTAGCCTATAAACTAGTATAAGGAACGCTAAAATACTATATCTACTGGAAAGGTTATAATCTAGACCCAACCTAGTACCCTACTTAGAACTTTATAGGTTACCCCCAGAAGCTTAAAGAATTCTATAACTAATACCCTAATAAGCTAGGACCCCTAAAGTATCTAGATAAGTAAATAGAGTGCTAGTATAGCAAAGATAATAAGCTACCTATTAAGTATATAGATAAGAATATCCTATAGACATAATATGGATATATAAAGCCTAAGGGCAGGCTTTTTTAGAGGGGGGGGTAATGTTACGGCGCTAGTAGAAAACGGTGGATTGTAGCAGTAGATTATAGCGGATAGTTGTAAATAGTTTCTTACTGTTTTAAATAGTTTCTTATTGTTTTAAACAGTTTCTTACTATTTTAGACAGTTGCAGTTATATAATTAGACAATTATATAAAACCTTAAGCGGCGCTACCCTTCTTCTCTTTTCCTTTCCCTAGCTTTGGATCCTTATTTATAGATAATCTAATTATATAGGCTTGCATGCATCCTTCTTGCTATGCTTATGCCTTGATTAACTAAGTCGCTAACACCTACTTTATTAACTACAGTTAAGAGAAGCGCTTAAAGGCCCTCTTTACGCTTTATATAGTAGTAAACTATAGTAGAAATAAGTAATTTACTACTCTTCTCCTAGTTCTTAAAGACTATAGTATTATATAAAAGCTTAGGTCTATCATTTATAATAACACCACTTTAAATAATATACTTTATTGTATAGTAGAAGCCTATCTCTAAAAAGAGGAGGATATTAAATAGGATTCTACATATTGGCGGATCTACTATACTAGCTATATTATTAATTTAGCCGTACAAGCCTTCCTATTTTATAGTCTAATTAAAATAAAGTAACTTAAGTTATATAATAAATAAGAAGGAAAAGAAAAGGTAGTAGATAAAAAGGAAAAATGGGCAACCTTTTAGGTTATGGGACTACTTAGTAAGCTTTATAATATTATTATATATATCCGCAGTTCCGCTAGTTATATAAAGAAGTTTAAAAATTTAGTAAAGAGAATAATTCTACTTAATAACCATATAAGATAAAATAGCTGGTTTTAAATGCTAGCTATAGCCAATTAAAAGGCGGGAGCTATTAATACCTATACTAAGAACTACTTTGCCACGCTTTAGATAGACTATCTCTCTCCAAAGGACTGGAAATGGCTTTATATAATTAAGGAATTCCTTTAACTATTTTACCGAGCAACTTTAAAGACTTAAGGTAACCATATAACAATTAATAGTATACTCTTTACTATAGATATTATTATTTAGTACTTTAAAGCTATGCTTATAAGTAGACTTCCTTCTAAATTAGATAATACTAATATTATATAATAGTCTAAACATGCTTCTAATAAGGGGTTTAATACTTAAATTAAAAAGGGGTAGGAGACCTTTAATAAGTACTATAGTAAAACGGACAACTTACTACTTTATACCGCCACCCTTATTCTTTATCTAAACCGTTATATAAAGTATATTAAGGCAAACTAGAAAGTAAAATAGGTTAAGCCTATATTAAAAAAGGTTAAAGAGCTTTAGGAGTCCTATTAGGAAAAAGCTCCTACTTCTCTAAGTCCTTTATTATATAAAAGGAGACCTTAGAAGTGTGACGGTGCTGGGGCACCGCCCCTGCAAGATATCGTGGCACCGTTATATGCAATCTAGACAGGGCCCCTAGTCAGGGGTATCTTGGCGCTATATATATAGACATGTCCTTTCCTCGACCTTCTCCTGCTCCTTAGCTTAGTATCTTTACGAGATAGCAATCCACAAGCTTCGGTTCAGAGGCATTTGTGCGAGCCGTCACAAGAAGCAGAAACTTAATATATTTAATTAGATTGCTTAAAAGCTAGGGAAGTATACTTAACTAATAAGTTAGGATAAGTACTAAGATTATTATAATAGGGAACTATACAATATTAGTAAAATGCTAGCGCTTAAATAGTAGTATTAACATTAGTAAAGAAAACGTTAGCTAAGGTTATTATATATAGCAATTAATATTCTCTTAATTCTAGCTATAAGCAATAAACCAGAGCGAGTCTTTTTAGGGGGATATTATACGGTATTATAAGAAAGGGCGCAGATAGGAGTAGAAAACCTTAAGAGGGTAGAGTGTTTAAAATATTATAAACAAAGTAGTATTTTAGACGAATGACATCTAATATTAGGCAACTATTAAGACCTTTTCTGGAAGCCTTCCTCCAAGTTCCCTTTATAAATTAATTAGCCTTAGGCACATACCATAATGCTAAGTAATTATTAATAATTAATAATTATTGACTAATAATAGCGATTATTAATTAATGCCTTATCGATAGCATCAAAAACCAGCCTGGGCTTTATTCCTTAGTACGGGCGTTAAATTCAGCTTGATTTATTGGCTAGTTCTTATCGATAACCGTTGGACGCGAATTGACGGGTCAAAGGATACCACAGTTCTTTTAAATAACTAAAGCGATTTCCATGAATACTTAGGCACTAAAGTTCAAGTATACGCTTTAACGGTGTAGGAGATACAACTATCAGACACAACACGATATGGTCTTTAAATATTATTTTATTATTACAGTAAATCAGGGTATAAAACACCTCCAATAGCCAGCCTCTGAATCGCCAAAATCCCAAGTGCTAAAAGCAAAAAGGAGGGACAATCTGGCTTGCAAATCAATCAACGAGGCTTCAATATTAAATTGAATTGTGTAAGCTTTGCAGTGTGGGAGAATTGAATGAACGACTTGATTGTAAATCTACGGAAATCAGGTAGACTATATACATGAAATACGTGGCGAAGGTTGACGGCGATGCCGACAATGATTTGTAACTGTTACCTAATTGCCACCAGGTCGATATTGCCACTTAGTCGGTAATAGGTAATAGAAATAAGTAGTGAGACATGCGATGGCAAGAGGCACGGTGGTGAGTCATAAGGTAGTGCAAGCTCTGGTACCGATAGTCGGTTACAAATTGAATGCCAAACTCAATCAATGCAATCAACCACTAAGAGTTAATCGATTAGAGAGACGACCCGATATTTTATGAATATCGGGTCTAAATCAGCCCATGACTGCCTAAAGCTAATATCGATATATCGCCCGTTTGGCAGTGCTCTCGATTACCCATCGCCGCTGCTACAAAGTGAAGTCATGTGAATCTCATCTGCCTAATTAGGCTACAACCCTCGCTTAACACCTTGCTGCTGCCTAGACTCAGCCACCTTAATAAACCTCGAATTCCATTCGCAAGCACCAATCATCCTTCACAATGCTACACCCAATACGAAACGAAGACTCAGCCACCTTAATAAGCCTCGAATTCCATTCGCATTTAAAGCACCAATCATCCTTCACTATGCCACACCCAATACGAAACGAAGATTCATTCGACTCCGCCATTTCAATGTCCTCAACTTCTCCTATTAGGGGCGATACGCCGGCAGAGCCGCCTTATGTCATTTCAGGCTCGACCTATACTGTCGTTGGTACAACACCAGATAAACGGCCGCCTTACTCCCCAGAAGATTCTGGCTATCCAGCGACTAGATACATATCCATCATTGAGAAAGATCATCGTTTGGTGGCTATCTGGAGCTCTACCCTTGAGGATAAGGTGATGGGAATAGTTAGATTGAATAATGACTGGCGCACGGTGAACGTTCTCCGCAGGGGCTGGTCGAGGGTGGGTAATCCACCAGTGATTTTTATCACCGTTGCGAAAGAAGCATCGAGTCCGGAGTGGCGGTCTGCAGCCACGGATATCTATAAGATCTGTGTGAGGTGAGTCTGGACTTCCATACACTTTTATCTGGATTCACCACTAACATCTGTTGTTTGTGACAGTGAGAATTGTCCAGAAGTCCAGGTGCATGTAGAGGTGGGCGAAACATTCCGAGGCTCTGAGCTTCAGAGAGCGTACCCGCTTCAGAGACCGTACAGCAGTCAACCAGCGTTAGGAAGCAGCATCGGTTTAGACGACGATAGTGGAACGTTGGGTGGCTATCTGGAGCTTCGCAAAAAAGGGCAGTCGAAGGTGGTCGGCTTCACTTGTCACCACGTCCTGCTCCCCCCGCCTTGTGATGAATCTAGGCCGTTAGGTAAGTTTTGAGCTTCTTATACTGTATATGTCAAACTAAATAATTTATTGGCATCTTCCAAACTGGTCTACTTCCCGCTTCCGGCCACTCCATAATGGTTCACCAACCAAGTGATGTTGATCACAAATATTCCGAAACAGATACCCAGGAAGACATGAGCGAAATGGAAGGATGGATAACTAGCGCTGAAGCTGCCGCAGAAGCAGGGTTAGCTAGTAGTACAACGCTTCAAGCGTTGCCGATACGAAAGGCTATATTGGCAGAACAAAAAGCCGTCGCAGATGAGGTACGAACCTTTAGCAGGCAATTTGGGAAAGCCTTCGCAACGTCAGGATATCGTCGAGCCCCTCGTGGGTGCTGTCTTGACTGGGGCCTTATTGAGATAGACATGAAGCGGATAGGGCAGAATAAGGTACGGTACCTTTATAGAAATTAACGTTAACTCATAGTTAAAGGCTAATATTGCGTGAACTCAAGCTACAGAGCATTCCACAAGGCGTTATGTTCTCGTCTATCTCGGAAACCACGAAAATGAAACTAGGAGATAAAGGCATAAAGTTCGGACGAACGACCGGCTATACTACCGGCACCTTCAGCACTATACGGTCGCACTGTATGCTACCCGACACCGATGGCGAGTCGGTAGAATGGTGTTTTCTGGGGAAACAATATGATTTCTCCCGTAAAGGGGATTCCGGTTCGTTTGTATTATCTCGCTTTGGCGAATTAGGTGGTGTTGTCATTGGCGGTACTATGGACAATTACAATTACCTTACATACGTCACTCCTATCAGCGAAGTCTTTCAAGACATTGAACAGCGCTTGGGTTACACCGTTCACCTACCAGAAGTTGATAAGTCTTAGGTACCTTAGCGTTGTCGGCGGAGGAGTTGAAATCCTGTTCTAAGACTCGATAAAAGTGTTTTAATGGCCGTAAGATGTAAAGTCACAGCTTCTTTATAATGCATTTTATAGTAATTATCTATAAGGATGTACTTCTAGACACCTTTTTATCCACTTAAAATAACTATTTAAAAAGAAAAAGCTATTGTAGTTAATGCCTCTGTCACGGAACTTACCTGTACACCCCTTTTCCACTGCTTTCCATCTGCCCTGCCGTTTTCTACCATATTCTGCCTCCCCTACCGCTGGAAGTTAAAGTTGCCTGCTAGCAACTTCAATTATAAGGACTATTCTTGGAAGGCTTCCTAAACATTGCCTTAACGTGGTACACGGGGTTTTGCTCGGTCCCTGGGTTTTGCACGATTTAAACACCAAAATTCGCCAAAATGCTAATTTGGTGGTAAATAACTAGTAAAAACCATCACAAATCATTACATTGTTAGTATTCCGTAAGGAGTCTTAAAGCAATAAATATATATTTATTAAGTCTATCTAAAATCGATTTCTAGTGTTTTAAAGCTCAATTAGCTGGTGAATTTTACCCCAGCCGCCACCAGTCAGCTCAGTCTTCTCTAAGGACTCGTCGTCAGTCATATTGCTTATATCGTCGTCCTCCTGGTCCTCCTGGAGGTCATCTAGTAGATCCGGTAGATCCGACGTCTTCTTAGCTGCATCCTAAAGTTGCTTGACAACAACTCGAGCTACAGCCCATGCGGAAGAAGATTCTTCTGCCTACTTCCGGAGCGTCTTAGCCGTTAATTAATGCAACTACCGTTAATTAGCTGCTTTAATAGCCTCTAATTAGGTCTTAGTAGTATTCTTCTGGCGAGCAATCTTGGCGGCAGCATTAGAGGCCTTCTTTACCTTCTTTGCTACCTTTACCGCCTTACCTACCTCTCTATTATAAAGTGTAAATAGCTTCTTTATATCAGCGGTAATCCTCCAAGCCTCCTTCCTGGCTTTTACCTATTCCCTTTTAAGCGTAATTGCTATTTAACGCTTTTTCTGCAGCTCGTCTCTAGCTATCTTAGTATCCTCTTTAGCCCTTATAGCAGCTTCCCTAGTAGCAGCAAGTTCCTAAGCTGCCGCTACCTCAACTTAGAGGAGACAAACTAGCAGCCAATAAAATCATTTAATACATGAAAATGATTATTGAGCAAATGGTACTGAATAAGGTTTTATTTGCATAAATGAAACGTTGACTGAAATATGTACCTTGGGGATTTGGACTGGAGAAGCCAAGGTTAGATCATCATATAGTCGTAACCGCTCGGAACCGCATTTATAACTCTACGTAGGTATCTCAAGCAGGCCAAACAAGATAATAGCTGGGACTGACTGCTCATTCACAAGACTTTGGAGCACATCTATTGTAATTTTTCGTTCCGAACCTCCGTGCAAGAAAAAGCAGTTGACCTCCCAATACAGTTGAAGGTTTTCTCTATCCCAATTGTTTATCATACACATAAATCATGACGGATGGTTAGCCAAGCTGATCATAGCACGCAACGCTAAACAAGCAGTTTGGAAGGGGTAGAGCACATCAAAAACCCTCCAATTTAAATCATAATAATATTCATATCGTTGCCTTTAGTGGCCGACTATGAATTCTCATAGTGGCCTTCAAGATGTGGGTTTCTTGGACCCTCTCCGTGTCTGCATCGGGTGCAGTTCTCCAGAACGATCCGTGAAAGGTGAATATGGCGCAGCAATTACATGCGTCGGAGCCCGTGTACCACCCATATCTCGTGCCGGCTCACCGAGGCTCGGCCGCTGCTTCTGCTCTTCATGTAGTTTGTCCAACGGTTCGCCTGCGATATGGTATTTGGCCCAGTTGACCGGTGGGGACCGGAAGATGTTCTGCGGTGTGGGCATAGGAGGAAACCTTGAGGAAGCGTGGTCCGGCGAAGGAGAGCGCGACGTGTCCGCAGAATCTCTCTGGTCTTGCTCGTTACGAGACCCATAGTCGGTCTCCATGGAATCAGGCATGGAATCACTCAGCGTCGGAGCTAGGATATCTGGTTTTGAGTTGCCCGATTGCAGTTGCCCAGCTCGCATCTCTCGTATAAAAGCCTCAGGCTCGGCTACCGCTGCAATCTTTAGCCGCTCTAATGTTTGGATGTCGCGCTTGCTCTTCTCCCGTTGCATCTGAAGCAGGGATATGGCTGACCGCAAGGCTATCGCATCAGGGTTCTCGCTCTCTGATATTGGGACTGGAGTAGGTTGTGGCATGAAGGATGTCGCCGACGGAGGCACAACATGTTCAGCGGGATCTGTCGGGGCAAGTTGCGCAAGGGTTGCAACTGGCGTTATGGGCGAAACGGGTGGCCTTGGTGGTGAGCTTGGTCTAGAGTAGTCTTGGAAGTCGAAGTTGTATGCTGTCGGACGCGTTGTAGGGGTTGGTGCACTCGGAGAGGACGAGGTAGCATCGTTAGTCGGAGATGGTAGGGTGAGAGCAGGCATGGTGGAGACTGGCGGAGATCAGGGCCAGTGAGCGAGGTGTGGAAGATGAACTAGGGCTTAGCGTTGATGGAGGCGCCAAGCGTTGAGGGAGGGATACGAGAAGAAGAGATTTGACGATGCGCCCACTGCCCTCCCAACCGCTGCGGAAATGCTCGTAGCGAGAGCGATGTTACGGAGAGGAAGCCAGACGGTCCAGCTGGACGCAAAGAGCACCGTGCCTAGGAAAAACCGTGCAGCAAGTCTGTGTCTGTCCGGGAAGGTGCGCCGTCTGCCTAGGAATATGGGTTACGGCTCTGTCAGAAGGCTTACCAGGTATCCCTTAACCCGTTAAAATGGGTACGCAGGTTATCGATAAGAACCCACCAATCAGATTAGCTTGATCCGGTGCCCGTACTCAGGAATATAAAGCTTTTGATCTCATAGCAAATGGATATAAAAGCTCAATCTTTAAAGTTGAGTCGTTCGATATGAAGCCTCCAATAGTCATCGTTCCTGCAGGACGGTATTTTGCAGGTGGTGGTGTATTTAATGGTTGAATTCTATGTAGATATACGCGTTGTTCTGATTTTGGTGTTCGCGCACGGGCCTTCTCCTCTGCTCGCTCAAATTGGGTAAGGGATATAGATGCCGCTTTTGGGTGGGGGGAAGATGTCCGCCGCGTGGCTGTTTAAGGATACCATTCCAAGCTTCTCCCAAGGCCTGTCCAAAGCGATCCCGTCAAATCTCGCATCGGTACGAACAGGGAATTGTCGAGATACGAGACGGCAGCAGGGCATCAATCACGCACGACACACTGCCTACCAGGACGGGGCCTTCGGTGGTCACGACCCCAAACATTATCTCAGTAGCCCAAGGCCATGACAAAAGCGTCCCTGATCGCCGTGGGCCGTGGACGCGCCGTTGCGTTCTGTCATCCTGTGTACCTGCTTAATCCTGGGTTGAGAGATAATTGGAGCGCGCGCCCTGCCGAAATATCACGGCATATGGGCTTTTCTATTGGGTGGCCGGCACGGCATTGAATTCTCCTAATTCCCCTAGATTCGTTGTGGTCAAAGCGGCGCCATGAGCAGGGCAAAGCGAACCACACCAAAAAACTGGGTGGGCCAGATGATAGGCCAGATAGGCTAGAAAGGCCAGTGATAATGCCCGCAAAGAGCCTCAGCACGCCGATCACCGATTGTCATGCTACTTCCGAGCAACTTGGACCGAAGCACCGCTCGCCGAGCGCCTAGTCGGCTCCGCAACCGCAGCCTTGCATCGCGTCCCCGTGCTCCCAGTGCCCCGAGCGTGTGGCTTGCTACCCGCCAAGCCTTCTCCACTTGCCCATCCTGAACAAGATCACCGCGAACGCCGAGAGCGCCAGATAAAATCACAGCCATGACATCCGTGGAGCACAGGGGTTTGCTGGTGGGGCACGGAGGACATATATCAGGCGGGGGAATGTCGGTTGTGCGCGAGGAGCATTTCATGCATACATACACACACATACATACAGACGTGCTTCAACGGCAGACCATTCCGGGTACTACAGGCATTACGAGCATACGACGACGCAATCATCCCCCGCAAAAATCCACAGGCAACTGACGGTCCAGATTCGGCGCCTTCCCTGTCTTTCCTTGCGCTGCAGCGATAGCCGGACAACTCACCAAGGTTTGCCCACGTTTGGTATGGAATATCGAAGCCCGACTAGAACTATCAACCGCCTACCAACCTTAGTTTTGAATTGGCGGGTTCCCGCAGCATACAAGACGGCTAGCCGTTAGCGGTTCTGTTGCCAGCTGCCCACCTGAAGCTGCTGGCATCCCGTGCCCGAGCCGCTGTTGGCTCTGCCGTTAATACACCAAGTCTCCAGCCGAAAGTCACTGCAAGCCGTATCCTAGAACGCATTTCTCACCGTCCGTTTTGCCATGTAAGCCGCGCAAGGCCAACACTCTTGAATTCAAACCCCGCTCTCGTCTGCTCTCATCGCCTTCCCTCGACAACACCTTGCGCTCGCCGTTCACTCACCACCCGAACCTCCAAACGTCCGATGCAACTAGTGCCGGTGGCTTGGATAACGTCCTAGAGCTTTGCCAGTAAGAGCAACAGTCGCTTCCTCCGGCATGACGCTAGCTGACCGTACCATTCTGTAGTCGATGAAAGATCATCCACGTTCCTGGGGTATTTATCATGCCGCAACCAGAGCTATATACTGTTGCTCCTCCTCGAATTCCTAAACTCGCAGTCAGAGCCTGCATGCCAGCTGATCAGGCTTCAATATCAACCTTCTCAAGCGGGGAACCAAAAAAGAGCGAGGATGGTACTTTTGCATCTTCCAGCAAAACACTGGATGCGGCCTCTTTATCAAGCGCCCCCTCAACTTCAAGCAACCCACCGACCATTCCCGGCCGTCGAAGTTCGATCTCGCAAAGCCTAACACAGGATGCAGGCCACGGAGCACCGACGAAAGGTCAAAAAAAGAAAAAAGGTAATTCTATGTTTGGCTTCCTTACACTCAAGGAGCCGTCACAGTCTGCGCTTGAACAGTTTGCAGAGAAGCAACGGAAACAAGCTGCCGAAAAAAGCGGGAAAGTGAGCGCAGCGGGAATCCCTGGTGTTTCTATGCAGAAGCTCCCACCAACCGTACCCAAAGTAAATTCAAAATGGGATGGAATACCTGAGTCGCTGAAAGCAAAACAGGCCGCACAAAGGAAAAGAGAAAGCTTTCTCAACTCAGAAAAGGCAAAATTAAAATCTTTCGATAGCCCAGAGGGTTCAGTCGTCACCTTCGAATCATCCGGCAGCCGGAATCCCCCAAACTCCATTGCATCATCCTCCAACTCATCATCGCGCTTAGCAAGACGTTTGTCGCACAGCCCAAGCATATCCAGCGAAGGAAGCCAGCCCAAAGATAAGCCTAGCCGTTTTACATCCCCTCCAGGGTTTAATCCGTCAGCTGCCGGCCTCAAAACTCGCGCCTCGCTCAAATCACCATCAATGACGTCCTTGCCAGAGATATCCTATTTCTTTCCAGATGAGCCAGGGGCATCAACTACGAATATGGAGGTCGAAACCCCAGGGGTTTCACCACTAGTATCATCTGATTTATTACAAGGCACGTCAAAGCTGAAGGACTCTAAACGCGCGCCTAGACCAACTTCACTACAGATGTCCAGCAATTTGGACGATATTGCGTGGGCTAGGTCACCTACTCTCGTAGAATTCCAGACCGGGCATGAGGGTGTTGATACTCAAGCCGTGCTAAAACGAATCTCAAACATTCATCAAGGATTCTTAGCTGGGGAAGCGCAGGAGGTGCGATTGCCTGGAGAAGAGGAAGAAAAAGAAGAAGTCGGGGCGAATGAGCTGGAGGTAGATCAACAAGGGACACTTAACATATCTGCAAGTACTCGACCAACCTCTCACGCTGGCCACCCCGCCACTCCGACCATCACCAACTTTAGTCGCCCACTCTCATATCAACCACCCGTCAAGCCTTTGGCCTCATCCCGTCCATCCAACGCCGTTACCACTCTCCACTCTACGACTCTTGAAACTCCCACCACTCCTGAGGGTTCCACGACTGAGCATGCAGCCGTCAACTTCTTACCTGCTCGCAAAGATATGCACTTGCGCAACATATCCAGGGGCGACACGATTTCTATTGCCGGGTCTGTCGCTCCTTCCGTTGCACCTTCCGAGATGTCTGCGCAGTGGTTTCGCTCTCCTCGCGAACGGCTCGGGCTTGGTGGACGCATCAAGAAAAGCAATGCTCTGCCTTGGGAAAATGACAGCGATGGTGGTGAGTTCGGCTCTTCGCTGAGCAAAAAGAAGAAAGGGAGACTTTCAATTTTTGTTAAAGGGGCCAGCTGAGACTTGATGGTTTTAACCTAATTACGACATATATTGCCATTTTTAAAATTCTTACGATATGAGACGAAATGCTTACGTAGCTTTCGCTTCAATTTCACGAGTTTACGGGACATGTGTTAGCTGGTAGGGCGCTTAGGTAACTCCATTGGCTGGAATATAGGACACACGGGGATTGGTAATTTCGCTGTATCATTGGGACATGGCATTTCTCTGGTGTTCAGGCTACGGTTCTGCAGGAGGAACTTGACGATAGAGGGTATTTACTTGCCGTCACCTTTTTTTGCTTTTACTCAAGCCTGCTTTGACCTACGGATACCCCTTAAATAACCAGCAACGAAGAAATCTTTGAGTTTATTTTTTTTGGTGCATTTAATTTCTAAAAGCTTTGCTCTTAAGAACCGAGAGCTAGCTAACTATAGATAGGCAGTAATATGAATTAATAGAATCTAATCCTAATATTAATATTTATATCTTTGGACCAGAACTTATTTAATGCATGTGCCTGCTCAGTCAACCGCACTTGTCTCAAGACAAGAGATACTACTTAAATATGCACTGAACAGAGTAATCATAAACCTTATGTAATGTACAAAGCATACTGACACCCATGCTGGAGTTTGGGTTAAGCCAACCCAATTGAAATCCAGCCCAATACCAGAATGCAAGCAAAATGCCCTTCCCCGACCGATATCGAAACATAGCTAAGAAGAACATCTCCTCTGGTTATCTCCACACGTGCCTCTTGGCAATAGTGTGCCGCCAGAACTGCACAATCACGTTCTTTATATCCTCGCATAGCTGATGGCCGACCGGACGTTGTATTCCGAGAAAATTAGCAGAGCGTCGCCGATCGGCAGAAGCCTTGCGATCCCACACATTAGACCGTCAAGTCGACTATTATAGAGAAGGTCCTGTGCGCCGAGTTCCACCATACAACCACAGCCATCAATGGTACTTCGACGATCTTCCTGTGCTGCGATGTTTCTAGGATACTCTCTGGCCCGGGTGCTCCCTCCGCTGGCCCAAACAATCCAGACACCATGCATCTCCTTCCTTCCCCACCTCCTTACAGCAACTGCTACATAGTTGTCTGCCGCAGCCGCCCAAACAAGCCCTTGTGCAAATTTGACACGCCCGCTCCTCGCATTGCTGACAATCTTTGTAACCCTCTAGGTCTCTTTGTCTCGTAGGAGATTTGTGACAGACGTGGCACGGTCGTAGATCCGGCGTAGGGTGTTTTGTGCTGCCTGCAAAATTGGAGCTTTGATTAGGAGTTGTCGACGGTTGAGTGGTGTTGGGGTTTGCAGGGGCGAGAGCGGTAAGCCGAGAGAGTTTACATGGGTGCAGCCGCCGGCGGTGTTTGGATTGTGGCAAGTCGTCCACGACAGAGAGAGGCAAGTTAGTGTTGTCCAAGGCAGAGTGGGCTGATGTGTCAAATCGCATGTCGTCGTACGTATAGGGATCAAGAGGCGGTGAGGGCAGATAAGTGGCGTGAAAGTTGAAGATTTCGTAGTTAGAGCTCGGCGCTGGCGGTGCTATTGGGAGTCTACTTCGAAAGGAACTGTGTGGCGAGTTAGCTGCTGCTTCGATACATCGCAGAGGCCAGAGTGCCGTACTTTGAGTGAGCTGACGAGATATTGGCAGAACTCTCAGAGTCACATTGTCTTTTCCTTTTGCCTAAGTTGCCATGACTATGTGATGGTATCGAGGGTGAGCGTTCGGCTATTGTGTCGCAACTCATGAAAGATGGCAGGCGTCTAGACGATGGGCATTCCGCCCCAAAGAAGAGTTCTGAGGTTATGTACATGGTGTCGAGGGCTGGCTATGTGGAAGAATAATGCAAGCCTGGATATCTACTTGGTAAGAAAGTGAAGGAAAGAAGGCACGACCGGCGTTGTCAGGATGTAAATGCAAGGCAGGTCATGGTTTACTGCGAATTGCGGCAGTGTAAGGAGAGGAAGGGGTGGCAGGAGCTTGGACTGTTGGACTCGGCAGTGGAAACATAAATCAAAGTGTTGTTTGGTTAACAGGCAATCATCCCTTCCCACCGCCGATTCGCTCGGCAGAGTGATGAGAGGTCCAGCCCCAGGCAGACAGACGCCTTTCGCCCCCCAGGAGTGGCCACTGCATTTTCTTCTCTCTACCTAATCCAGTTGCACTCCACATCAGCACTATAATTTGATTATAACATGCCTCGCGTCTCCAGGAACAGCCAGCTACTCAACGAATTAAACACCTTTCAACTACAGCTTCAGGAGTTCACCAACCATCAAAGAGCAGTTAGATGCATAGGGATGCTCTCATACAGCCAAGCTCTCCAATTCTTCAGTGTCCTTTATTACATATTTCCTCAGCCGCTGTGATGACAGTCCAGCAACCCAGACAATAAACCCATAAGCAGTCATCTGAAGCCACAGACCGTGGAAGCGCTCAGGTAAGTTTTAGATAAGCGTCTAAAGTGATTCAAATTATACACGGAGGGCCTCTAAGGCTCTCTTAGGTACCTAAAGTCGTCCAGAAGCAAACGACAAAGACACCGAAAATTGACCGAACACCTCAGCGCCTGAGATAGGCCTCATGGCTATGTTACGTTTCTTGTAGCTTTGATGGTTTTAATCCTCAGCTTCGTCTCCTTCCTGTCCTGCTTTTCCTTTCACTCAAATATCTACACATGGATATTCACTGTCCTTTCGATATACAAGGCTCTCTTCCTAGTGAAACCTGAACACTCTTCATTTTTAATCAGTAACTATTGGTTACCCCTAATTCACCCGAATCTCTCCGCATCATGTGTTGACGTCAGCTGTGCTGTACCTTTATATATATATCTTCTTGCGGCATCAAACATCAAACCTGCAGACTTGAACAACAACTAAGCAATCATTTTTGATATCGCTTCTACCTCTTTCTACTGTCCTCTTCATTCTCAAAAGCTTGTCTTCGTCACTGATACTAGCTGTCCTGTCATACCAAATGCAACTGGGATGGCGATGCTGTCAATATTGGTAAACAACAAGAGAGGCAATAATTGTACCGGCAAGAAAATCGAAGCCCCTCATACCTAGCAGTAGGCAGAGTGCCAACACACCCGTTGCAAGTCATGCAAATAGGTCTTTCTTCGGTAGATTATTATGGTTCCGGTACGCAGATGGCGCTTTTCTCCACCTTTTCAAAAACATTTCTCTCGAGGTTATGAGACGTCGGCATAGGCGCCAATCGGGGTGCTATTTCTTTGCGTACTTGTAATACGATATACTCCTAACTATCTCGTAGCGCATCAGCAATCAGGGAGCATAGGGTTCTTCCTTTCCGCACCACTTATTTACTATCCTACCACAAGCAGCAAGATCCTTTTTCACACCTTTCTTTATCCTTCCCTAATTTTCATTTTAACTATTAAAATACTATCAATACTGGTTTCTAGGCAAAAGTTTACATTTGACTTCTATTGACCAAGTAGTTCATTCGATACTAGACAGACTTACCACAACAGTCACCGGCCTTGTCCCAGACTGCAAAATTGCCACCGGATAGTGACAAAAAAATACGCGCACGCCCTTTCTAAAAGTTACAACGCCACCTTCAAGAAACTGTCACTCCTAGGACGACGTGTAGCATGCTCCCCCAATACTTTTTCATTCATCCTCGCATCATTTAGTGTGGCTCTTTTAACTGTGGCTTGATCCCCTTAACATTTGAATGGTTACGGAAATGCAGCTATTGTAACAGCACGCGCGGGAAGAATTTACACGGATAAATCGCCTTTGAAGGCTCTTGGGGAATTGTGAATTACGACAAATTAAGCACAGGTGTGCAGTTACGAATATTCCATGGACTTCTGGGTCGGAAGTGCTCCGCGTCTAGAGCGATTTAGGTGAACATTCCGAGGACGCTAGATCTTGAGTTTTTCCCTTTTTGACGATTTAGTAAAGAGAACCCAGGTGCAGGGCAATAGGATACTGAATCTCATTCGTGCCCATCCTCTAGCCAAATGCCGAAAGCTTTATCAATCTTCTTCATCATTTCAAAGGCGTCATTACGGTTGTTATCACCCAGCCATACTCGGACCATCTCAGCATTCTTAAAGATCTGTCCTATGATTTTCACTTGATGCGCTCGCTCTTTGATGTTCCCTTGATCGATGCAAGTAGCATCAACCCATAAAAGTGAACCGTTGCTAGAATCTCTCAGTTGTTTGAGAACTGCATAGAGGTTGACCGTTATTCGTACGATCTTCCCATTACATAAAATTTTTTTTGTGGTTGATAAATCCTCCCAGGCATAAGAGATGGCCTCATAGGTTCACCAACAGCCAGCAGCGGCGAGCTGCAGGCTACCACCCATCGCCTCTGCGCTTAACTATTCATCAAAGAGACTTCTCTAATGAATATTTCCAGCCACGGCGACGAGGACGCGTGCAGTAGGACTTCGTGGCCCCAGTCAGTATACAAGGCTGTGGCCGACGGGTCGGCCACCCTCCCTGTTTGTGGTGGCGACATTCCGTGCCAAGTCGTATTCATTACCGTTAGATATCACCCATGCTTACGCATCTCGACCAGTTCCGCATTGACAATAGCGTTGTATTCTATCAAATAAAGCAGCCTCAAAGTCCTATCTCTGTGTTCTCTATTTCCCACTCACTTAAATCTTCAAGCGAAGACTCTGTGTCAGGATGATGGGGGCCAAGGATCCGTTCCTGTAACTGGAAGCATGCTTTCATCAGTGAGATAGCCTCCTCATTCCGGCTTTGGGACTTTAACGTAAATGCGAGGTTGGCCATGCTGGTCAACGTGTCTGGATGCTCCGCCCCAAGCACCCTCTTTCTCGTCCCCATCACTTGCACTTTTAGCTCTTCGGCCTCCTTCCACTGCCCTTGATCCCAAAACGTTAACGCCAGGTCGGCCATGCTGGTCAGCGTGTCTGGATGCTCCGCCCCAAGTACCCTCTTTCTTATCCCTATTACTTGCACCCCTAGCTCTTCAGCCTCCTTCCACCGCCCTTGATTTCTCAACGTTGACGCCAGGTTGGCTATGCTGGTTAGCGTGTCTGGATGCTCCGCCCCAAGTACCCTCTTAAACGTCTCTATTACTTGTAACCCCAACTCTTCAGCCTCCTTCCACCGCCCTTGATCCCTATATATTAACGCCAAATCGTCTATGCTGGTTAGCGTGTCTGGATGCTCCGCCCCAAGTACCCTCTTTCTTATCTCTATTACTTGAACGTCTAGCTCTTCGGCCTCCTTCCACCGCCCTTGATCCCTATACGTCGCCGCCAGGCTAGCCATGCGGGCCAGCGTGTCTGGATGCTCCGCCCCAAGTACTCTCTTTGTTATCTCCATTACTTGCACCTCTAGCTTTTCGGCCTCCTTCCACCGCCCTTGATTCCTAAACGTCGACGCCAGGTTGGCCATGCCGTTTAACGTGACTGGATGCTCCGCCCCAAGTACTCTCTCTGTTATCTCCATTACTTGCACCTCTAGCTCTTCGGCCTCCTTCCACCGCCCTTGATTCCTAAACGTCGACGCTAGGTTGTATATGCTGGTCAGCGTGAAAGGATGCTCTGCCCCAAGTACCCTCTTGAATGTCTCCATCACTTGCACGTCTAACTCTTCGGCCTCCTTCCACCGCCCTTGATTCCAAAACGCCGACGCCAGGTCGGCCATGCTGGTCAGCGTGTCTGGATGCTCCTCTCCCAGTATAGCCTTTCTAGACTCAAGCGTTCGTTGGTGTAGCTTCTCAGCTTTAGCATAGAGTCCTTAACGGTCCAAAACTTGTCCAAGGCGCCCTAAGGCACTAAGCGTGTTAACACCGTCGTTTCCGTTTACAATTCGGCAACCTTCCACTAATCTGCGAATTACTTCCTCCGCGGACTTGTATCTTCCTTGGTCCATAAGTACATCTCCCAATTTATATAATATGCCCAAAGTCTTAGAGTGGCTAATCCCGAACAAAATCTCCGCCCTAGATAGTTCTTCTCGCAGACGCTCTTCGTCTGCTTGTTTATACCGATACCACACAGAACCTGTTGCAAGATGTCCTATTTCAAGTGGTAGCGCAGATCCAGGGAGGTATGGCTGTACCGATGCCGATTGGCCTTGGAAGGCACTTGGAGTGGGGAGAGAACCTAGAAGCAAGCTTGGAAGAGGACGGTAGGTAGGAGCCGGACTTTGTCCAGCAAAAGTGCTGCTTTGAGACCGAATTATGCTTGAGACTGAAAGGGTAGGAGAGAACATTTGGGGACTCTGGGCGATAGAAATAATGTCTCCTGGTGAGAGGACTGAAGCTGCAGCTGAATATGCGGGACTCGGAACCGGAGAACCGCGTTCGGAAATAGTCTGACAGCACACAGCGGATGGGGTGGCTTCGGCATGTCAGTATCGCATGTAGATAGTATCCGTTGTACGTTGACTTACATGCCGCGGGACTAGGAGCATACAAGAAGCTTTCAGGGACGTCGTTCCTCTTTATCCATCGGTCGATCTTCTGTGGCTCTACTTTACTGCCCCGAACCGTGAAGACCAGCTCCCTTTTGTCACCCTCGACGAGTTTCCTTCGCTGTCGTTTCCTGACGATTGCTTTCATCTCCTCCGGCTTAATATTCTTGTCCAGGCGCCATTGGCTTATGCGTGTTCGATATTGTCGTAGCCTTTAAAGCATAATTGTATTAGCACATTAGAAGTCTGCCTTGCTCTACCTTAAAAAGAGAGACGTACTCAGCGGTAAAGCCAAATTCCTTCGTAATATATTCCTTAACTTTCCGAAGTGGTAGCCCTTGCCGAATATGGAGCTCGACGATTCGAGCTTTATACGGCTCCCAAGCGTCAGCGCGTAGTGTCGGAGCCTTTCTCTTTCGTGGATTGGTGGGCGGGCCCATGGGAATTGCGGGCATGGTTTGGGCATCGCCGAAAGATTCCACAATATAGGGTGCATGGATGTGAAGTGCTGGAGAGGGATGGAACGAATGCGGTATATGGGTTTGGCCAGCCGTTAGCTGTCCATCTAAGGGTTGCATTTGCAAAGCCGAACCATTAAGCGTTAAGTGGTTATCATAGAGCCCGTAGGCTTGCTGTGAGCCGTAGGGATTCTGCATGGAATATAAAAGATCGAGCTCGCCGAAAACTGGCGGATTGGCGGTCGAGGGATTCATAGTGACGTCTCTTCGCGCCTAGACTGTGTCAGTCAGCAAAACTACCTTGTTAGTCGAAAACTCGAGAGCAAACGTACCTGCTCGGGAAGAAGAGGAAAAGCGGAGAATAGAGGTGATGCTGCATGTTTCGTTGGCGATGATTGTGAAGATATATGGCAAACGGCTGAGAGAATACAACTGATCAGTCAAGAGTTGATTGGACGAAGGTCAAAAGTCCCATTGTTATTAGTGCGGCCGAGCGTGCATGTAACATGACGTACGCGAGTGTCTGGGCGCAAGCCCGACCACTAGCTGGAAGGTGCCCTCGTGTTTTACAAAAGTACAATCTCAGCTCGGGATAGTGCAAACCTACAATTTAGTCAGGCTGTATTCATTACCGCGATGGATTATCCGTAGGGCTTTCTTCCCTATGCCTAATGCAGCGCTGAGACGGTTGGAGGCGCACTTGGCCGCAACGGAAACTATTTCCTTCCGTTCCTTCCTATCCTAACGTGTTTTCTAATGGTGTTTCGAGCCATACATCAATAACGTAGGCGTGGCTGCTTGGACGCACATTCCTCAGCTTTCAGAAAAGCCTGGAAATATAGCCTTTATTTCCTTTTTCCTCTTCTGCTCAATATTCCAGTTATCTGCTCTTTCGAAAACTGTCCACTTCTAGGGCCAGTCTTCCCACCACCTTCAAACATTAGTTATGGTCTGCAAGATGTCTTCTCGAACCTTACTCAAGCTCTGGGTCAGGCTATCACCTCAGGGAATAGTACCCATGGCCTAGTAAACAATCAAACATCTTACCCTGTCCAATTTTTTTCGGTGAACGAGAGAAGGCCGCTCTTCGAATACTATTAAACTACCCCTTCCTCCTATGGGGTCCAAAAAGTGGACAGCGATACCGTGTATCGAATCGCGAGCATCTCCAAATTACTTACGGTATATACTCTTTTTTTGGAGACTGGTGATAAAATATTGGGATCGGGCCGTTACGAATTTCATTCCCGAGCTGCGAGCTCTTGTTCCAAAGAGTCGATCCGACCCAATTGGTTTTACTGCATGGGATGAGGTTACCCTTGGGTCACTAGCGGTAGGTTGTGGGGGTTAAGTGTTTTCCCTCGTCTGGTCAAAGATTACCGAGGGGACCTGGTAGCCCTACTTGAAAGCACTTCGAAGGATAGACTGAAAGCTGAAGCACCCTGCAGTCTGATGAATGATACCTATAAGGGCTATACCATGCTTCGAGCGTAAAAGGGCTGACTACTAGTGTATATAGTGGTATCTGGTGGTGGACTGTATAAAGTGTTATCTACATAAAACCCCACTCAATTCGGCTTACCATTGCTCGACTCTTCAGAACTCCCGCCACGTTTGCAAAACACAACGAACACCTGCAATAGGGATGGTAAAGCATCTTAGCACAAAGTATCTATAGTACGAGCTAACTAACATTTATTCAGAATTTTTCAAAGCGTGGGTACCCGACAACCAACATACACTCCTAATACAACCCCAATATATAGCAACACTGCTTTCCAGATCCTTGCATATGCGTTGGAAAGCATCGTCGGGCAACCATCCGAGAAGATGCTAAAACGAAGCCTTTTGGATCCAGTGAACCTGACAGTGACAAGCTACACAACACCTGACGATGACGCGGAGTAATTCCTATTGATCCTTCAACAAGTCTATGGAATTATTAGTTGGGGGAATCTATACCGTAAGTTTGATTTGCTTCTCTCTCCAGACGAAATAGCACCGAGCCAACAAAACGCAGCATGGGCGGGATGTATTCGACGGCAAATGACCTTTCCGCTCTCGGCCGCTCTATCCTCTCTTACACTCTTCTTTCGCCCAATACTACCTGGGGCTGGATGAAACCGATCACTCACACCTCATCCCTCACCGGATCTGTTAGTCGTCCATGGAAAATTTGTCGTCTTGTCCTCCCCCAACCCGATGACCGTGTCACCGACATTTATACCAAGAGCGGTTCATTGGGCTTGTACACCTCTATTCTAGCCTTGCTTCCAGACTACGGGGTCGGCTCCGTAACACTTTCTGCTGGGCAGAGCAGTCACGCCGCTCTAGATGGGCTGATTGCCGATATAGTCCTCCCAGAGCTTGAGACCATTGCCAGGAAGGAAGCCGATAGTGTTTATGAGGAACTTATACCGCAAGCAATGGTCTAAACTCGAGCATAACGCTCACCACAGATCCGTCGAAGCCGGGTCTTGGTGTCTCATCCTGGATCAGTAACGGCACTGACTTCTTTGCTGTCCCTGCAGCGTTGCAAAGCATCAGCAAGGACGAGCTAAGCATCCGACTATATCCAACCAACCTCGAGTCTACGGGTAACAGCACTGCTGGTGGCCGGCATATTGCTTTCAGAGGCGTAGGAGAGGTGACCTCTGGTTTTCAGGATCATGGAGTTTTCTCTTCGTGTAGGACATGGTTTGGCGTGGATAGGAACACGTGGGAAATTATCCAGTAGACGAGTTAATCTTTTCATTGAGTGACGATGGGAACAAGGCTGTCAGCGTTACCCCGGGGTTTCTGAAGGTGAATTTGGAGAGGAGTGGATGACATCCGTGGAATTGGTTCTTGTGCGTGGGTAAGTTTTAGGAAATTTTCAGCCCTTCATTCATAGTATCTTAAAGGTTGCGGTAAAGCTATATTGCTTCCTGTTATGGAGCTAGATTTTAAGGTCGAAAAGGGCTTGTTGAGTATACTTCCTCTCCATGTATTTGTTCATTCCATAGCTTTATATAATATCCAAGCCTTAATACCTCAAGGACGACGACGAATGAGAATTGAGAACATAGATACTCATTTTCGGGTCGTATTTATTTTCGCCTGGGGATCGACTTTGGTAAGCTTGTATTTAAGTACTAACTATCATTTCTGTAATGCCGAGCTTATTGATGCACATGCCAGCTATCGTCCCGGCCCTTCCGCCGCAAAGCATGAAGGCACCGAGTAAAGGTTGTGCTGAAACCGACCTAGAACTGGAAATTGAATAGTATACCAGCAGGAATAGGGGTTTTGTAGCGCCATGAGCAATTTATCCGTCCAAGACCATCCATGTAAACAGGTCTATTGTGGCAGTAGGAAAGGATCAGATGCAGGTGAAATAACAGGTGTCATTTTTTCTAGAACCATCTCTGGACCCCCCTTGTGCGGGTGTATGCTGAGGCTGAAGAGGCGGGGCGGCATAAATTCACCAATCACCGCTTGACGCCTTCGCAGTCCGCCTTCGCTTTGCTCTTCGACCACGAAATTGAAATCTGTCCATTTTGGAAGCTCCCTGCCACAACTGCACCTTTTAAAACAACCCGACCCGTCTTCTCCCTATCCACCTAAAACTGAACCTCTCCACCTCCTTAGCATTGTGAAGTCCTCTGCCAGACAGTAGGCAAATCAAAGCCACAATGCGTTTCGCTGTTGTTGCTACGGCCCTCCTGTCTGCTGCCGTTGTGAGCGCAGACGTCGCCGACGATCTTAAAGATGCCTCTTCATCAGTCTCTTCTGCTGTAGAGTCTGCCACATCTTCTGCCGTCGAGAAGCCTACTTTCACGGTACGTGCTTGCTATGTTGCGCATCGTAAGCTGTGGAATGTGCCTGCTAACATCTTCACAACAGCCCACCACCCTCAAAGCCCCATTCCTCGAACAGTTCACCGATGATTGGGAATCAAGGTGGAAGCCTTCCCATGCGAAGAAGGAGAATGATAAATCTACAGAGGAAGAATGGGCCTATGTTGGCACATGGGCAGTTGAAGAGCCATCTGTCCTGAAGGGCATGGAAGGTGATAAGGGTTTGGTCATCAAGGACAAGGCCGCTCATCATGCAATCTCCGCCAAGTTCCCCAAGGTCATTGACAACAAGGGCAAGACCCTAGTGGTTCAGTATGAAGTAAAGCTTCAGAGTAAGATAATTGTCACTCTCGTGCTTACATGTGATACTGATTTATTGCAGATGGTCTCGAGTGCGGTGGAGCTTACATGAAGCTTCTCCAAAATAACAAGGCCCTCCACGCCGAAGAGTTTTCCAACGCATCTCCATACATCATTATGTTCGGTCCTGATAAGTGCGGTGCCACTAACAAGGTAAGCTTGTACTAGACAGTTAGGAGCCCGCATGATTTGCTAATTCAGTTTAGGTACATTTCATCTTCAGGCACAAGAACCCCAAGACGGGTGAATATGAGGAGAAACACTTGAAAAACCCGCCCATGGCTCGTATCGTCAAGACCACCTCCCTGTACACACTCATCGTCAAGCCGGATAATTCCTTCGAAATCAAGATTGACGGCGAATCACTCCGCAATGGCACCCTCCTTGAGGATTTCACCCCATCTGTTAATCCTGAAAAGGAAATTGATGACCCCAAGGACAAGAAACCAGATGATTGGGTCGACGAGGCTCGTATCCCAGACCCTGAGGCCAAGAAGCCTGAAGATTGGGATGAGGAAGCGCCATTCGAGATTGTCGATGAGGAAGCTACGCAGCCCGAAGACTGGCTTGAGGACGAGCCCACCACCATTCCAGATCCAGAGGCCGAGAAGCCGGAAGATTGGGATGATGAAGAGGACGGTGACTGGATCGCTCCTACCGTACCTAACCCCAAATGCGACCAGGTATCTGGCTGTGGAAAGTGGGAACCACCCATGAAGAAGAACCCAGACTACAAGGGCAAATGGAGTGCGCCCTTCATCGACAACCCAGCTTACAAGGGTGTCTGGGCCCCAAGGAAGATTAAGAACCCCGACTACTTCGAGGACAAGACTCCTGCCAAGTTCGAGCCCATGGGTGCTGTAAGTCTTGCCAATATCTCGAGGGGTGTAACGGTACTAATTAATTATATAGATCGGCTTTGAAATCTGGACTATGCAGAATGATATTCTTTTCGATAACATCTACATTGGTCACTCCATTGAGGATGCTGAAAAGCTAAAGAGCGAGACCTTTGATCTTAAGATCATTGCTGAGAAGGCAGAGGAAGAGGCCAGCGCTCCTAAGCCATCTGACAAGCCTGAATCTCCTATGGACCTCAACTTCAAGGATGACCCAGTACATTATATCAAGGAGAAATTCGACCTTTTCCTAACCATTGCCAAGAGGGATCCTATCGAGGCCATCAAGTTTGTACCTGAAGTTGCTGGCGGTCTCGGTGTTCTTGCCGTCACTGTACTCGCCATTGTGATATCTCTGGCTACTATGGGCAGTGGAGCAGCTCCCACTAAGGAGCAAGTCAAGGATGCCGCTAAGAAGGCGAAGGATGCCACGGTGGAGGCGAAGGATAAGGCCGCTGAAGCAGTTGCCAGCGGTGCGGAGAAGGCTCAGGCGGAGGCTAACAAGCGCACCACTCGTTCATCGGCGACGTAGGAAGGTGGACAATTAAACAAAGGCGAGTAGACACGATAGAGGGATGTGATTAAAAAGCCTGATCCTTTGTGGAAGGCGGTGCAAAGAATGAGAGCTGCTATATGTTTGGATTATTCGAGGTATTTTCGAGGTATTATCAAACATCGCTGTAGGCGTCAATGGTGCTATGATGTATTATAGCACTCGTATCGAGAGACGGAATTTTTCACGGTATCTCTCTGCTTTTGTCTGCTTGAATCTTAATGATCAGTAATATCCGAGGGTCAGAGGATATGTTGCAGGATATCTCTTTCTGTGACTTGACATTGCTCGGTTTTCGCCGGCAGCTCGGCTTTAACCCCTCCGGGCGCGGAGGCAAATAGAGCGGATAACAACTCTAGAATTCTATTCTCCATATTCTAATGACAAAATAATATCAAGACTCTTCAAGAGATTGAGCAATTGATTTAACCCTTCGGAGTCCAAGAGTGCTGTTCTTACCCATCAAATCTCCACAATGACTGCGCGTCGAGCTCTAACGCGCAACCTCGCAACTTTAGCCACCCGCTCATCCGTACCTCGAATTGCTTCCCTATCCTCAAGAATATCTCCACCTTCGTCTTGCACAAGCAAGATGGCTTCGAGGCGTCTGCACGCCACTGCAAAGCACCTTCTACCTGCTACAACAACAGCTGCCTCCACTGCCGATTCGTACCCACTCTCCCATGACCCTATTGAGTCACCGGTGGACACCCAAAACTTCCTCAACAACAAGTTCGTACCTTCAAAAACCACGACATGGCTAGATTTGTACGACCCAGCAACGAACAATCTGGTAACAAGGGTGCCTCAGAGCACGGATGAGGAGCTCAAGGCCGCCGTCGAAAGTGCACAGAAAGCCTTCCCTGGGTGGAGGGAGACTAGCTTGTTACACAGACAGCAAATCATGTTCAAGTATGTTTCGCTTATCCGGGAGAATTGGGACAGGCTTGCTGCCTCGATTACGCTGGAGCAGGGTAAAACGCTTGCAGATGCCAAGGGTGATGTATTGAGAGGGCTGCAGGTCGCTGAGACGGCCTGTGGCATTACTACGCAGATGACCGGTGAGGTGCTGGAGGTGGCAAAGGATATGGAGACGAGGAGCTACAGAGAGCCCTTGGGTGTTGTGGCAGCAATTTGTCCATTCAGTAAGTATTCCAGGAGGCGTGCTTCTGGGGTGTATCCAAGGCTAATTGCTGTGTAGATTTCCCTGCTATGATCCCCCTCTGGTCTATCCCAATCGCCACTGTCGTCGGAAACACAATTGTCGTTAAGCCTTCGGAGCGTGACCCCGGCGCCTGTATGATTCTAGCTGAGCTGGCGGAGAAGGCCGGTTTCCCACCGGGCGTTGTGAACATTGTACATGGTGCTGCGCGGACTGTTGACTTCATCCTCGACGAGCCTCTCATCAAAGCCGTGAGCTTCGTTGGAAGCAACAAAGCAGGCGAGTATATATATTCGCGAGCGTCATCAAACGGTAAACGTGTCCAGGCAAATCTGGGTGCTAAGAACCATGCTGCCGTATTGCCGGATTGCAACAAGAACCATGCATTGAATGCCATTGCGGGTGCTGCTTTTGGTGCTGCTGGCCAGAGATGTATGGCCTTGAGCACATGCGTTATGGTTGGCGAAACAAAGGAGTGGGTGTCAGAAATTGCGGAAAGAGCAAAACCACTTAAGATGAACGGCGGATTTGAGGAGGGCGCAGATTTAGGCCCCGTGATTAGTCCCGAGGCTAAGAAGAGGATTGAGGATATAATCGCTAGCGCTGAGGAGGAGGGTGCGACCATCTTGCTTGATGGCCGGGGTAAGAAGCCAGAGAAGTATCCTAATGGCAATTGGGTAACTAATCCCTTTCCTTCATCAACGCTTCAGAAAGGTTTGAGCTAATATATTTAATATAGGTTGGCCCAACGATCATTGCCAACGTAAAACCACACATGCGATGCTACACTGAGGAGATCTTCGGGCCCGTCCTCGTTTGCCTCAACGTTGAGACCATCGACGATGCTATTGAGCTCATCAACAAGAACGAATATGGAAACGGTACTGCCATCTTTACCCGTTCCGGTGCCACCGCCGGGCGCTTCCAGCGTGAGATCGAGGCCGGCCAGGTTGGCATCAACGTCCCCATCCCTGTGCCTGTAAGTAGATATTCTCTATTACTAGCCCCAATAATCAGATCTGCTGACATTGTAGTAGCTCCCTATGTTCAGCTTCACTGGTAATAAGAAGAGCATTGCGGGTGGAGGCGCGAACACATTTTATGGAAAGCCAGGACTCCAGTTCTATACTCAACAGAAGACTGTGACTAGTTTATGGAGGAGTGAAGATGCGATAGCGACGAAGGCTAGCGTAAATATGCCGACACACAGCTAGGTTCAAGGCGAGTCAGAACAAGGTTCACTCGTTTAGGTGGAAGGGAGTGGTAAGAGACACGTCCTGGCGTACTCAATTTGTAATTGAATTGATCTGAAGGTTTTTGATGTAGGTGGGATGTAAAAATTGAAGATATGAGAGTTCAATTGACTAATTCCAGAAGTGAATCTTGGGATTGGCAAAAAATTCAATATCACCTTGGCTAGCTTGCGTCCTACCTTATCGATAAGATAACGGTCTGTGCATAATTTCCTCATCATGGCCATTAATCTAGGGCTCTTCATTGGTCGAAGTCTTATCAATAACGTAGTACATTAATCAGCGGGTTAAGGGATATTTGGTTTTATAGCACTTCGGATTCTCATCTAAAATCCACATAGACTAGCCTAGACCTAATAAATAGTCACTATTTGTACGCCTTTATCCCTTTTAACGGTGATTTGGGTCCTTAGCTATCAATAAGAATCTAGCCAATCAGATAGCTAGAATTATTAAGCGCACAGGCCACAAAATCTAAGGACCCCACCCCCACCGTTAGAAGGGATAACGTGGGCAACGGGGTTATGACGGTCCATAGGGTTATGACGGTTTTAAACACCAAAATTCCGCCAAATGCTTATTTGCAGGCAAAATACTAGTTAAAAACATCGCACGGCATAGTTATCTTATAGAGGTTATATAAAGCCTTATTTTTATATAATAGAGGCTCTATATTAATATTTTTTGGTGTTTTAAGGTGTTAATTGCTTTTTAATTAACTAGACGTTGCCTATTTCTATATTAATATCCTTATCTGATATCTCATTGTTGCTCAGCTTACTTAGCTTATCATCCTCTGCCTCCTCTACCCGTATAGCCTCCTGTATAGCCTCCTTCGCCTTTTTTACAGCTTCTTGCAATGCCTTATAGTGAGTAGCAGCTGTAGTAGCCGCAGTAGAGGAAGCTTCTAACTGTGTCTATATTACTGCTAAAGCCTCTACTTTCAATGTCGCTTCCTCTACTACTTTATTTGCCGCCTTTTAAGCTTCATCTGTATTCTTCCTATTTATAATATTAGTTATAGTAATAACCGTTTTTTATGCCTTCTTTGCCGCCCTATCTGCCTCCCCTAATAGCTTTTAGTGTTAATCTAATAGCTTCTTTGCCTCTATAGCAGCAGTATAAGCCTTCTTTCTGTCACGGCACTGACCTGTTGTACACTGTCTCGTACTGTTTCCTACTGTTGGCTGGCCCACCATTAGCGCCTTGGCGGGCTGGCCCTACTATTTGTGTATAATACCCCCTTTCTATCTTCTTCTCCTCTTCATACCATAATGTAGTTATTTAGCCTACTTGCATTACAGCACTATAACAGTTTATGGTATCTCTAATTACGCCCTATCGCGACCTTTGTTTTTTCCCTCTTCCTAAGTATACTGTCTCCGTTTTCCTAGTGTAATCGCAACCTAGCATAACCAACAACACCGTACTACAGTCCTAGACAACCCTAGCACAGTCCTAGACAATTTCAGTATAATCTTAGACAATCTTAGTATAGTTATAGATAATCTCAGCATTATAGCCAGCCTTATAGATTTCAATTGCCTTACCTAGATCCCTTAAAATGGGCAACTATAACATAGATAATACCCCATTAACAAACCTACGCGAAGCGCTTGCCTGCTTCTTCGATACCTCCCACACCCACATTACCTAGGTAATTAGGAATGGCCTAGAGTACCCTAAGGACCTTAATGTGGCAGGAACCTTCTAGCACCTTTCCATATATACAACCTTTTTGACTAGCGTTAAGAACGGCCTCCAAGCCGTCTACAATAAAGGCCGAACTATAAAGTCTTAACTTAAAGAAGCTTAGCACAGAATTAACTCCCTTAAGACGCTTAAACTACGTATATAATAAAACGAACAACAAGCTCTTGTATACACTAAGACCATATAAAGTCTAAGCTCTCAGATTACTATACTTACCCAGACTATTGCCGAGAAGAATATAGCTACTGGCTCCCCTCTTCTAACCAAGCCCTGTAGAAAAAAGCATGAAGCAAAAGATCTAACCCTATTTAATGGCAAGGGATCACCAATTAAAAAATAAGAAAAATTTAAAATATAGGAAATAAAGATCCAAGGCGTTTTCTAAAGAGATGTAAAGTGCTTTAAGACTCCAATGGACAAAATCCTCTACATGTCAGACATGCTAATAGACAAGGCCTATAACTATGTCAAGCATGGCCTTAATATACTACGCATATACCCAAACAACTTAAGCAAATGGACCTTCTCCAACTAAGAGTCTATGCTCGTGTATATAAGGAAGCACTATAAAACCATTAATATAACCCAAGCGGCTAAAAATAAGTTAGATACCTTAAGCTAGGGCAAGTGTAACTACTGGTCCTAGAAAGCAGAGCTTGATAAGTTAATAATTAAAGCAAACAAGACTAAGGAACAAAAAGTGGACTTGCTTAAAAAGAATATTTTACTAAAGATAAAAGACCTAGCCCTTACCCTTAGCCGTAAGATCGGCGATGCTGACTATAAAGGCTGGAGTGAGTAGATGGACGTGTTCGCTTATAACCTATAGAACTATACCCACTATATAAAGCTAAATACCGCTAAGCCAAGTACTGCTGGCGGCTATTAACCTATATTACCTAATAACAACACCTTAGTATTGGCACTATAGAATAACCTAATGGACCTTAACGCCATTAAATTTGGTAGCGGTAGTAGTAGCCTCCCTAATGATGTCTAAAGACACCGTATAGATAACAGACTCTATATAGCATGTAGTTAACCTGGCTACTAGAAAGATGCTTATAACCCTAGGGCAAACCTAAATCCCCTCCTAATGCTACCGCGCTAACCCCCTTCTAGCCACGGCAGATTCTTTAGCAGAGGGGATAGCAACCGAAATGGTAACCGCGGATAAAAATGTAAGTTTAGACACAGAAACCTACCCCCGCAATAGCCTTCCCCAATACAGCCCCAGCCAATAGTCCTATATGCAAACTATAGACAAGTGCTCCGTGTCGCTACTAATTATAAGACCGGCTATATTATCAGTAAAGTACCCTCTAGCACATATACACCGTTGGAGACCAATACGTTAGGACACACTAGCTAAGACTATAGCCACCAGCCAAGCCCCACAAGTTAGTTATTAAAAGGCCAACCCTTAGACTAAGTCGCCTCCAAGGGTTAGAACTATACGGGGAGGAGGATAAAAGGATTAGATCTATACTACTAGATTAGTTAGACCTTGTTCTAAGTCAACTACTACTTAACCTTAGAACAGCAAATAATAATAGAAATGCCATCCTTATTTAGACCTACCTCTCCTTACTACATAACCCACTCCTATAAGTTTTCATTGAAACAGTAAGCCTCGTTAACACCGGTAGTATAGCACTAGCATTTGCAGACGAAGACTTGCTTATAAAAAAGTATAATATTATAATAAAAAGACTCCTAGTTCTAAAACCACTCCGCCTTGCTAACGGACTTCTATCTAGCTTTATTACCCACTACTTTACAGCAAAAATGATAATCGGCCACTATATAGAATCTATGCTTTTCTACGTCACGAAATTATTACCCTCTATACTAGTAATTCTTGGAATGCCCTAGCTCAAAAAATATAACCTAAGGGCAGACTTCCCCGCTCTAGAGCTTAAGTTTAACTCCAATTACTATGCCTATAACTATCTCCTATGGCACATTCCCGATTGTAACTGAGTAGCACTATACGGACGCATCGCAAGGCTAACGCTTAGATACCGTTAGCTAATAGTAAAAGAGGTGCCTAACACTAATAACCCAATATATGCAATAAATAAAGCGGAGATCCTAGAAGACTGGACCACCGCCCTATTCCTAAAAAAACAAACACCGCCAGAACTATAAGTCCCCCGCATACACCCGCTTAACCTAGGTTAGCCAACAAGACACCTAACTTTAAGTTATTTGCTATACGCACATATAACCGCACGTATAACAGCTAAAGACATTACAGCCAAGACTAAAACTAGAGCAATTAAGACCTCCCCCCCGCAACGCCCAACCTTACACCCGTCTCCTGCGCGTACCGTGCAGGGCCGCCGCCTCGTTTCCGCCCCCCTAGGCCAACTAAGCCGTGCCAGCCCAGCCATAGCACCAGAGAACCAGATACGCCCCAACCTAGACAACATTAGATGCACTTATGCCGTTAATTTCACCCAGTTCTATAAATAAAAAGATATAAAGGTGATAAGGATCTATATAGCGGAGCTAGTAGAACTAGTTAAACAAAAAAAACACTAATAGCTGCTTAAAGAGCTGCCTACAGGCCTAATAGAAGTACCAAACCTATCAGAAAGATCTTTCCGCCGGCTAGTAGAAGGCAACTATATAATAGAGAAAGCCCGCAAAGCGCTACCCCCTTATTTTTATAACTTCCTTAAGACAAACCTAAAAACCAAGCCTAAGTTTCTACGCTAAAAGATAGTTAATACTAATATCAAGAAATTCCTAAAAGGCAAACTAGAATTAACCCGCAAAGATATTCTATAACGCTTACCAAAAGAGTTTTGCGAATATATTAAACACTTCCTCCCTAAGAATGCAGATAAGCTGCCCCCTCACCAACCATAGGACCATAAAATTAAGATTATACCCAGAAAGCAGGCCCTATATTATAAGAATAGACTACTCTCACCCGCTAAACTTAGTTATATAAAGAAATGGATTAATAAGATGCTGGATAAGGGTTTTATCCGCGAATTGACCTTATTAGCCACCATACCACTCCTCCTTACTGCGAAACCTGGTGGTGGTGTGTAAATCTGCTATAACTACTAAGGCCTAAATATAGTTACTATTAAGAATCAGTACCCATTGCCACTAATCCGCGAGATACTTAATGCACTCTATGGTGCCAAGTACTTTACTAAGCTTAATATAATTGCTGCGTTTAACCGGATCCGGATTGCGGAAGGTCACGAGTGGCTTATAGTATTTATTACCCGGTTCGGACTTTATGAGATATTAGTTACACTGTTTGGTCTCTATAATACGCCCACTATATTCCAGAACTATATTAACCATATTTTACACAACGCCCTTAATAACTACTGCACTACCTACCTTAATAATGTCCTTATCTTCTCTAAAACACGCACTAAGCATACTAAATATGTAAATAAAGTTATCCAGAGACTTGGCAACGCCGGACTGTAGATTAACATTAATAAGTCTAAGTTTTATGCTACTAAAACAAAATATCTTAGCTTGATTATCTTGACTAATAGCATAACTATGGACCCTAAGAAGGTGCAGGCCTTATAGGAATAGAAGGACCCGATATTAATTAAAGAACTATAGTAATTTCTTAGCTTCGCGAACTTTTACTAATAATTTATCTAAAGCTACTCTATAGTTGTTAAACCCATAACTAGGCTACTAAAGAAGAGTACTAATTAGTTATAGGGCCCTAATCAAGCATAAGCCTTTTAGACACTAAAGACAGCGTTTACCACAGCACCGGTCCTAGCATACTACAACTATATAAAGAAAACCGTAGTAGAGACAGACGCCTTAAACTAGGCTTTAGGAGGAGTACTTTACCAGGCTGACAAAGATAGCAAACTTAAGCCAGTCGCATTCTTCTCTGCCAAGCACTCCGCCCCAGAATGTAACTATAAGATATACAATAAGGAGCTCCTAGCAATTATAAAAGCACTAGAAGAATAGCGCCCTAAACTATAAGAAACCAAGTAACTGTTTAAGATTATTATAGACCACAAGAACCTCTAGACCTTTATAACAACAAAATAACTGAACTAGCGCTAAGTCTAATAGGCTAAGTTCCTCTCTTAGTTCAACTTTATTATTACCTATAGGCCTAGCACCAAAGCCACAATCCTAGACGCTCTTAGCCGTCTCCTAGGCGTAGCACCTACTAATGCTAGTAATAAATGTCTACAATACCAAGACCGCGTTGTCTTACTACAAAAAAAAGTTAACCCCACTATTTTAGAAGAGCTGCTGAGCAAATCCCAAGACTAGAGCGTTAAAGACTTTATTATAGTAATAGACCTAGAGCCTAAGAAAAAACCCCTTAAGGAGCTTATTAAGAATGCCTATAAGGAGAATGAACTCGCTAGGGATATATTAG
>Ga0307507_10002719_pt1 | contig 36307 bp, 11 predicted proteins | sample 7_EM_MG_FD_207223 | JGI IMG/M metagenome (GOLD analysis project Ga0307507, IMG submission 207223) | Populus trichocarpa ectomycorrhiza microbial communities from riparian zone in the Pacific Northwest, United States - 7_EM | ecosystem: Host-associated > Plants > Roots > Unclassified | place...
TAATTTGTGTTAAATCGGTACTTCTGGACGGTCGCGTAATGTTGCTCTGAATTTACAACACCTAAACGGGCTCTATTCCTACATTAAGGCGTCTTAGTCACTATAGTGCAGTTCTATATTAAGACGTCTCGGTTACTAGAGTATAGTCCTACATTAAGGCGTCTCGGTCACTAGAGTATATAGTCCTACATTGAGGCGTCTCGGTTACTGCAGTGCAGTCCTATATCGAGACGTCTCGGTCACTAGTAGAGTCCTATATTAAGGCGTCTTGGTTACTGCAGTAGTCCTACAGTAAAATAGTATTATATATATATATATACTGCTTAATATGGAGCCTTTCCCTCCCTTTCCCTCCCCCGCCTAGTAGTTAGATATTCTTATAAAGCCAATCTAAAGAACGCCGGCCTCGTAGCTGTTCTAGCTGGTTAATAGCCTATCTCTCGTCTCTTGCCGTACTGTCTTCTACGCGCCGTCTTATATCCTTAATTATCCTACGGCGATGGCTATAGAATATAGCCTCGCCGTTAACCCGCTAGCGTGCCCCCTAGCAGTGATTAAGAGCTTTAATTGACGGCCCACCTGCTAGCCCTAAAGTCCACTTGGCCCAGAGCTGGAACACCGAATTACCGCCCCAAAGTATCTTATATTTCCTTGGCAGCGCCTGCGGGTCAAGGATAAATGGGAGAGGTTAAGCGTTAGCTTATAGCAGCTGCGGCGGGGGTATAGTAGAAGCTTGCGGCAGCTACTGCGGGGGTATGGTAGACGTTATAGTAGACGTTATAGTAGACGGCTAAGCAGGCTCTGCGGCAGTAGATAGTTAAGGACCTCTTAGTATCTCTCTAGGGGTCGGATATACGGGAGAGGGTTTATCCAAAGACGGAATCTGGCCGTTAACGCGTTTAGGAACAGACATGGGTATAGGTACGGGTACGGGTACGGATATAGGTACAGGTACGGGGCCGTCTAAAGACGGATATATAGACTCCGTAGGCCCTATCTAGATACCCGTCTTCCCTTACTAGATCTATATAGGTGCGAATAATGCTAATGACCTTTTTATCTCGCTAAGGCGTTCTAAGATTGTCTGTACGCGTAATTAAACCCCCTTTATCTCTAAGATCGCGGCCTTGTGTCTTAGCTTAGCTACAGCCTTATAGGCAGGCCAGTATTTCCGTATTATTATCTTGTCTGGCGTAACTACGCTGGCCAGCGAGCTTTCTACCTATGTGGCGAACCTCTAGTACTCCTTATAGCCAAAGAGGGAGTCCTTCTATAGGGGGTAGAGCGGGAACTGCTTACGTAGGATTACTAAGTCCTGTAATAGGATTACCCTAAGCGCGCGGAGGAGGCGTAGAAATCCTAAGCCTGTAAGGTTAAGCCGTACAACCTTATTATCGGCCTTCTCTGGGTGGTAGGTCTTTATGCGTTTTAGCTAGACGTCGGTCTCAGGCCATATCTTTAAGTAAAGGGCCTCCTCTGGCACCTCTCGCGCGCGGGGGAGAAAGTAGCCCTTTCCTTCCTTTAGGAAGCCGGCGATTAACCGCATAAACGCGCGAGGTAGATAGCTAAGGTAGGCTCCCATTATCGCGTCTATATTCTAGCGTCCGGCCTGTCTAATTTAGGTCTCCTTAACACCGCTAAGCTTGGCGTGCTAGACGCTCTGCTTATAGGCGCTATAGGTTTTCTCCTTTAAGTAAATTCCTACCCCCTAGAATATCTTTTTATTCTATTTAAATTGCGTATAATAGCTTAATGGCTATTGTGGTACTTTAATGCTACCAGGGAAGACGTATAGGTTATAGTAGTCCTCTAGCTGCTAAAAGGATGGGAAGCTCTTAGCGCCGTCCTTACCCCAGCAGTTAAAGAAGTAGAAGGCTATTGCAAAGAGAGGGTAGAGGATAGGGTTAGTATTGCGTATATAGCCCATATACTTAACCTTGCCGTGTTAATTCTGCTTCCCCTATATTATTAATATAATTATATATGGCGCTGGCTCGTCTGGTTTAGGCCCTTCGTTCTCTAATTTAATAAGGATAAGGTCAGCAAGCTAAACATCCCGTCTACTCTTACCCTAGGTAATAGTAGTATGGCCTAAAAAACGGGTTAGAAAACGGTAGCCGTAAATACTCTATATGGACCGTAATATACAAACCTAATAAATGCTTAGCCGCAGTTTAAAAGTAAGACTTGACTAAACCCGGTATCTTAGAGCCCGTCTCCTAGCACTAAGTAATCGCCTTTTTAAGCCCTTTAACGTCGTAGCCGCTAGTAATTATAAATAGGCCTTAATTAATAAAGTTAACGCGTTAAATCCGGTCCTTATTATAGCAGACGCTGTCTAGTACTGCCAAGAGCTTCGCCCCCTATAGTGGCTGTAAGGTCTTGCCTTCTGACTGCTATACGTAGAGCTTAGTAATAGCGGAGACGTAGCTATTTATAACTAAGTATCGGACGGTCTTGTTAAATAGGGCGTCTAGGGCCTCCTTATCACATATCTCTTCCTCCTTTATAGCTTCCTCCCCTGCGGCTGCAGCTACCCCTGCGGCTGCCTTTCCCCTTAGCGGCCCTCCTGCGGTTGTCTTCTGCCTCTTCTTCGCCCGCTCGCCATCTTTCTATATCTTTTTCCGTTTTAACTTCCGTTTTTGATAGCCAGCGGCCCGCGATTCTTAATTAATAACTTACTGCTCTAAAAATAAGCAAAGCTTATCTTCCGTTACCTAGGCGTTGTCCGTATTGCCTTCTAGTCTCGCATATTAGTTCTCCTACTCTTTCTACTTTAGCTCGTACGCCCTTGTAGTATTCTTCGAGCGCTGGGCCTTATAAATATCCTACAGCCGTGCTATTTGGGCCTTAAATTCGTTCTGGAGGCTATAGGGGGAGGAGGCTGGGGGGGCTTCCGTAGTAGACTATAGGGTAAGAAGATTCCTAAGAGACTCCATATCCGCAAGAGGTAAGGGGGCAGACGCGTAAGCGCGGTATAGGTAAATAAAGCTACCAAACACGTAAATATTAATAGAGAAGGAGAAGAAGAGGGCTCTATATTATAGAATTAGAATTACAGCAGGCCTTTCTATATAAAATTAGAAGCCCCGCGCGAGCCAGGAGCTAGCGCGGGCACAAAAACAGCAGAGGGTTAGAAAATGGGATTATCAAGGCAATAATAAGGTTAAAGGCGCGCGACAAGGACCTTTATACTAACCCAGTACTAACCTAGGCCTCAAAAACGCGTCTGAAAAGTAGGGGCCACCACCTAAGGGGGGGGGTAATATTTAGACGATATGTCGCGGACCTTAAGGGGTTATGTATAACCCGAGGTTACGCCAAGCCTAACCCCAACCTCCGATACCTCTTTGCATAAGTCTTAGGGCTGTGGCCCGTGCATGCGATCAAGAACATTATGTCAAGTAGAGAATAGATAACGTATTCGATAAAAAAACTAGTACTAAAAAAGGAAGAGCGTATAGTAGCGTATATATATAGCTAGTGGGGTATTCTATTAGAAGTAGAAGGGGCCTCTTATATATAAGCTACCTAAACTAGGCATAAGGAGGCTATAGTAAAGGTAGTAGCTAAGTAACTATAATAAGCAGTACGTAAGTATAGTATATATAAACGAGAAATAAGCAAATTTTCCAAGGAAAATTTCTGAAATTGCCGACATACAGCTGGCAATTTCAGTTCCTTGGAAAAGTTTACTTATCTCTCGCGCCTGCGGCGGGCTTTTGTCCTTTGGGACGAAGTCCTTTTGGGGACGAAGTCCTTTTAGGAACTACTACTGCTGTACTACTGCCCCTGCTACTGCCCTGCTACTGCCCTGCTACTGCCCTACTGCCCTACTGCCCTACTGCCCTACTGCCCTACTGCCCTACTGCCCTACTGCCCTACTGCCCTACTACCCTACTACCCTACTGCCCTACTGCCCTGCTGCCCTGCTACTGCCCTGCTACTACCCTACTACTATGCCGTCCCCCTATATCTTAGCCCGTAACGGCCAGTAATATATTACTGCAGCAACACCTCCGGATATATAATATTAGTAGTTACAGCACCCCCGTTCTGCGGCAGTAATAGTAAAAGCCTAGCCATATCCGTTACTCTTAATAGCGCAATATATAGCTGCCTATAAGTAAAGGCTGGTATATATAAATTAACACTAATAAAGTTAAAAGACTGCCCTTGTGACTTATTTACGGTTATAATAAAGCATAGCCGGATTAGAAACTGCCTTCTACTAATAATAAACGGCAGTTCTCCTTCTGTAGAGGTAAGCTTAATATAAGAAATTAGCTGTAGCTGGTTATAAAAGCTGCCGCCAAGTATCCAAGTTTTAATATAGCGGCGGCCCACGCGCATAATAACTATATGGGTGCCGTTATAGAGCCCTTCCTAAGAATAGAGGTTCTATAAAAGGATTATAGACGCGTCTACCTTTAGGGAAAGCTTTAATAGAGGTAGGCTACTAGGGTTAAGTATTTGCAGAAGCTCTGGCGGTAGTGGTATAATATTACTATTATCTTCTTCTCTACTTTACTCTATAGTATTTATAAAATAAAAGGTACTTAGGGAGCCGTAAAGCCATATAAGAATAGCATTGTTAATCTTAGCTATAGTATTATTGCAAATAGTTAGGATAGTATAATCGCGGAAGGTATTAGGAGTAGTATATACCCATATAAGCAGTTACAGAGGGTATATTTACTTATAGAAGGGTTCCTTAGACCGTAACTAGGCTATACTAGGCAGAATAATAACACTGCTAGATAGGGAGGTATTATAGGATAAGCTCTATACCTAAGCTGCAAACTACTAATTAACCTTACCCTAGCGGACACGCATATTTAACTATAGGGATAGTATACGGAAGGTAGGCTAGAGGAATAACTGCTATAGGTAGGCACCTATAATAGCTGCGCGGTTCCCCCGCAGGATAACAGGTAGTATTTAAGTAAAGTTACTACTTAAGATAGTAGGAAGACCGCCAAAGGTAGAGTTGTTAAAATGGATGTCTATAAGCATATAGTACACGGCTTTAAAGTAGTAGCGGTGCTATATTAGTACCTTATCCTAGATAAGCAGAGAGATATAGCATAGAAGCTTAGCTAGATTTAAGCTTTAGAGATATTATAAGTAGAGTCTTTATATAGATTAATAGGTATTTAAAAATAGGAGTAGGTAGTACGGCTATTAGGTAATAAGAGGGCGGTAATGCTAGAAGAAGCTATATAAAGAATAATCTTACCATATAAGCGGTAGTAGTAGTAGAGGTAGTAATAGAGAAACGTTTTACTAGTGTTTATAGGGCCCTAGAGGAAGAAGCGGGCGGTTTACGGATCTATATCTATAGCGGCAATAATAGTATTAAAGCACACTACCTAATTTGCATTTAGCTACTAGCGTAGCTTAATAAACTAGCATCCTTCCTCTATATAGTTATACTATAGCTCCACTATAAGAAGCGGGTTACTTCCCTCTATAATAATATCCCACTAGTGCTAGAACTAGGGTAGGCTATAGTCTATAAGCGTCTTTTAGTAATCTATAAGCATCTAGTAAATAAGGTATAGGCCGTAATTAAGATAGATATTATTATCCTTGCTAGCTATAGGAGGAGTATTAGGTTAGCAGGCCAGAAAGTAAGGTAGATTATTATAGATAGACTATTTAAAGCAGTCCTATAAAATAACTAGCTCTATAATAGGGCTATAAAGTAAAGCAGTTATAAATAAGAAGCATAGCTAGGCGCTAGCAGTAAAAACATAGGCCTCTATTAAGCAATTAATCTACTTATAGTTATCCTTTAGTAGCCCTAGGGCTATATAGGCGGCCTAAAAGGTTAGATAGACTATACTAGCAACAGTATAGAGGTCCTTAAAAGAGGTAGGGCCGGGAATAAAGGTTAGCAGTAGCTATAAGTAGAACCTCTTGCCTATAACGGGACTGTAGTAATATATACAGCCTATTATAAAGCCCTACTAGCGTAGATGCTACTCCTATTGCTTTAGATAAAAGATATACCGCTTAGGGAAATCTTAATATAGGCAGTTACAGATATCCTTATACTCTATATTATACTTAAAAAAGGCCGTTAGTGTAGAGCAAAAGAGCTTAAGGCGCTACTAGATCTCCTTAACGGACTAATTAGGCTAAAAGTATACGGACTGCTTGCCTAAAAGGTGTACTATAAGCTAGGTTATAGAGGGGAACTCCTTATAAATAGAAAGCTTAAATAGCTACTAAATAGCCTTAGAGGGGCCAATATAACGGCCCTATAAATACTTATTTACCTTATTGCCGTCTATAAGCTGTAAAGTGGTGCGGTTGTTTCCCTTATATATATACTTATAGATATACTTAATGTACTTTATGGAGGTGTAGACCTTAATATTTATATATATATAGTACTTTATAGTTAGATATAGGCAGTATAGAATAATCTAGCGGTTGTCTATTTTAAATATAGCTTTAAGAGGCCCTAGTAAGCAAACAGACTATAACTACCTATTATTATAATAGCGGTATTTTAGATAGCCGTCCCTATATATAACAGTAGTAGAGTTAAAAGGCTTAGGGTATTACTTTAAGCAGGTTAGCAGAAGGCCTAGCCCTAGTATAACTATATAGGGAGCTTGTAGATTTTAGGAGCCGCAAGGGCTATAAACTATTATTAACTTTATAATCTTAGTAAGTTAACTAATAGAATTGTTCTCTAACTGCAGAAGCTCTGTAGATATAAAATAGTTAATAATAGCTAGGTCTAGCAGCCTATTACGGTTACGCGGATATATAAAGAGTAGTAAGTATAAATAGGGCAGGCTCTATTTCTAGTACTTAATAGTCTAGATATAGCTATAGAACTAGCTAAAGATCTAGACCCGTTTTAGGTTATATAGAAAGTGGTTTAGCTTTAAATAGAAGATATATATAACTAAATTGGGCCTATCTATAGCCGTCTACCCAGGTAGTAGCTTATAGGTAATCTTATCCCACCTAAGGTTAGCAGTAAACATAATAAATAGGCTTAAATGGCCGTATTTATAGATAATAGCCATTAAATCCTAATAGCACTGCCTAATAAAGCGAGCTCTGCCAAGGAAGCTTAATAGAAGGACTATACAGCGGCCTAATAATTAAGGGTCTAGATTGGCGCGGGTAAGAGTATCTATAAAGCTATTATATAGCTTTATATAGAGGGTAGGTTAGTAAAAGCAGATCTAGTTAAGCTTATTCTAATTATATAGCGCCTATACATCTATAATATACTGCTGAAATAGCTAGTAGTAGGCAAAAGGGACTAACTTAGAGTCATTATAGATGTGTAGGTAGAACTAAAAGTACGCCTACTATATTAAATGGTCTTACTAGCGGGCTTAATTAGAGTTATATAGCTAAAGACCCTAGTGCTAGCCAGTATTACTATAGGGGAAGAGCAGTATATAGTGGAGCGGTATATATACGGCATATATTAAGTTAATACAGTAGTACCGCGGCTACTTATTAGGCGCATAACGCTCTATAAGCACGATATCACAGAAGCTGGCATTATTATACTTATTTGGTATAATAACGGCCACCTTATTACTTATTAGGAGGTTTTTATAGCGCTAATTAGCACCAGCCTCTAAGATAAGCCGCATTTATAGGTTTAAGATAATCTATAATAAGGTTATTATAGGCTAAGCCTAAAGCTATTTTCTTATAGTTTAATAGAGGGCGATAAAAGGGGTTTATACCTTAGATAGTATAGTAGTAAGGCACCACAGAATAGCTATATCTAGCTAGGTATTAGAATGGACCTATAGCTAGATATCTATGGTATAACTAGGGTTATAAAAGTATAACTACGTATACTACGGAGTAATATTAGTAGGAGGCTCTAGCGGGCCCTATAGATAGTAAAGCTTACTATATATCTAGAAGCAATTTGGGCCGCCCTAGGCTACACTACAGTTAGTAATAGTATAGTTTATAGATATAAAAGCTAACGCTGCATTATATAGGCGGAGCCACTCCCTAAACTATCTAGTAGAAGTACTATAGGACTCTAAAAGGTCGCGTAAATAGTCTAGCGGAGGCTAGAATAGAGGGAGGTTTACATTACTATGCTTATAGCAGGCTTTAAACCATAGATTAATAAAGTGTAATATGCTAATACGTTTATCTATCCAATGTAGAGCTATGTAAAAGTTGTATTTAATATCTATAGGACTAAGATCTAGCTGCTCTATAATAGGGCGGATAGTGTTAGCGACTTAGTCAATCGAGGCATGAGCACGGCAAGAGGGACGCGCAAGCCTGTATGATTAGATTGTCTATAAACGAGGATCTAAAGCTAAGGAAAGGAAATAAGAAGAACGGAAACACCGCTTAAAGTTATATACAATCTTCTGGTCACGTAATGGCAGTTGCGGCAATCTGACGGCAATTTTCCAGTGCCGTGACAGATAGTAGTAGGACTATAATCTAGCTACTCCACGATAGGACGGACTATAGTAATAGGCCCGATATCTAACTAGCCTATAGTAGGGCGGACTATAGCGGGTTACAGCTGGATTACTATAGGTAGTTATGGCTGGATTAATATAGGCGGTTACTAGATTAATACGGGCGGTATAAGGGGAGAAGTAGCGGTAGAAGCGGTGGCGGGAGTAGTAGCGGCTGTAGTAGCGGCTGTAGTAGTAACTATAGTTTAGTTTATAGGCTGCGAAAGGGTCGCTAAAGGTTATTATTAGGACCATCCCTTTCTTTTCTCCTATATATAGAGTTAGAAAGGTAGTAAGTAAAAAAAATATTTAAAAAGAACTAACCCTATAAGAGTTATAGGTCTTATACAGAGCTCTAAAAGGGTTCGTTATAAAGTTAGCAAGAGGGCGATACTACCTATAGATAGTGCAAAATTTATAATTAGAAGGTATTTAGGCAGTAGATAGGGAGAGCTTTAAGTAGAGCTTTAAGTAGAGCTTTTATAAAGCTTTAAGCAGTAAGGGGGACAGGAAAGAGGTTAGGGATTTTTTAATAGGGTAGTACGGTCCTTATTAAGTGACTAGCACCAAATTTTTTAACTAATTACAACTCTCGCTTAAAATTAACACAGTATATTATAAGAAGATTAATAGAATAGAATATATATATATATACCCGGCCGTCAAAATCGGACTCTGTACCTGTACGTGGTGACGGCTACAAACCTAGGTCTTCGAAGTTCAGACTCAGAGCCAACGCAGAGACATCGCACAGCGTGCGGATAGGACCTGGTGGTGGTTGCGAGCGTTATAGGCGGTGGTGAAAAATTTTCAGATGGTAAGATCTCAAAAACCACTACTGTTGGCCCTCTATAATTCAACTACGCCATTCTCCTACCCAAGGCACCTATACGATCCAACATGGATGCATAGCATTCGATAGCATCCCCCGACCCCTAATAGAAAGCATTAACAACCTCTTACATTGACGAATAAACGAACGAACACGAACAAGCAGACAAACGAGCAAATATACAGCCCCTCTTAACCCCTAGGGCGATCGCCCGCGGAGTATACAGTCACTCGCCGTTTTACTACCGTAATACTGCCTGGTAGCCCAGATTACAACCCATGGTTTTCCTTGTCTCCTCTTAATGGAGTGGTGACCCTTAAAGAGGGCCTAGCGACTAGGGCCTAGGCATAAAAGATACCTAGAGTACACATGTACATATCTCACTCGCCTTTAGTATTAGGTAGTTAGAATGGATAAATCCCCCTTACGCCTTTAATAGGCCTTAGGGGGGGGGGAGGCATAGCGTATATAGTAATAGTTAAATAAGAGATAGTATATAGGGGATAGCCAAGATATGGAAAACAATAACAACACAGCAATTAATTGGCAAGGCCTAGCTGGGACGTAGTGAACACTAGCTTAGATAAGTTAGAGAAGGAAGCAGTAGTTCTTAAAAAGTTTAAATATCTAAGGAGGGCGGTATAGGATGTAGCTATAGGCCCGCAGGGCCGCTGCTACGTACGGATATAGTAAATTGGGGTTTTTAATCCTACTGGGGTTGCTTATAGGGTTTTTCCTCCCCTAATATATTAGGGGTTTTCTTCCTGTAAATTTATAAGTTTCCCCTATATATAGAGTAGTCTACATAGGCCGTATAGGATCCGTATTAGACGTTAAGTAATAAATCATTATTATATATATACCCTAGACGTTAAATAAGTAGCTAGTAAATAGCTACACTAAATATAATTATTTATGGTTAAGTAATTCGTATTATTTAGCACTAGTTGCTTAGTGGGGTAGCTATATACTTATAGTAGCCACTTGCTTACTAAATACATTACTACTTTAATACTTTATTGTTTGCCTATTACGTCTCTTATAATCGCGAAGACGCTTTAAAAGCATTTTATTATAAAATAGTAAAGATATTAAGTAAATAAGAAGGTTGTTACGGCGCTGGTAGAAAACGGTGGATTATAGAGTAGATTGTGGCGGACAATTGCAGACAGTTTCTTACTGTCGCAGACAGTTTCTTACTGTTTTAGATAGTCGCAGTTATATAACCAGACGATCGTATAAAACCTTAAGCGGCACTACCCTTCTTCTCTTTTCCTTTCTCTAGCTTTAGATCCTTGTTTATAGACAATCCAATTATATAGGCTTACATGCGACCCTCTTGCCGTGCTTATGCCTTAATTAACTAAGTCGCTAATATTATCTAAAGCTCATCTACTCTTCTTCCTGAGAAGGAACTTAAATATATCTATCTATAAGACTATAAATAGGATAAGGATATATTATTTATTTATTACTTAATGTCTAATACGGATCCTATACGGCCCACGCAGACTACTCCGTACACAGGGGAAACTTGTAAATTTACAGAAAGAAAACCCCTGATATATTAGGGGAGGAAAAACCCTATAAGCCACCTTAGTAGGATAAAAAACCCCAAATTACCATGCCTGCACGTAGCAGCGGCCCTATGGGCCTATAGCTACGTCCTCCTCCTTAGATATTTTAAACTCCTTAAAAACCACTACTTCCTTCTCTAGCTTATCTAAAGCCAGGGTTCACTACGTCCTAGCTAGGCCTTGCCAATTAATTACTATGTGCTTATAGTTATATCCCGTATCTTAACTACCCCCTATATACCATCTCTTATTAACCATTGCTATATACGCCTTGCCTCCCCCCCCCTAAGGCCTATTAAAGGCGTAAGGGGGATTTATCCGTTCTACTATTTTAATACTAAAAGCCAAAAGCGGGATGTATATATATGTATATCTGGGTATCTTTTATACCTAGGCCCTAGTTACTAGGCCCTCTCTAAGGGCACCACTCCGTTAAGAGGAGATAAGGAAAACCGTATAGGGTTATCCGGCTGCCGGTTTCAGTAGTATTATAGCAGTACAGTAAGTAACCGCATGCTCCGCGGGCGATCGCCCTAGGGGTTAAGAGGGGCCGTATATTTGCTCGTTCGTTCATTTATTCGCTCGTTTGTTAATGTAAGGTCGTTAATGCCTTTAACTGGGGGTTAGGGGATGTTATCAAATACTAAGCATCCATGTTGGATCGTATAGGTGCCCTAAATAGGAGAACAGTGTAGTAGTCGTTATATTATAGAGGGCCAATAGTAGTGGTTTTCAAGATCTCACCATCTAAAAATTTTTCACTACCGCCCTTAACGCCTACAACCACCACTAGGTCCTGTCCGCACGCTATACAACGTCTCTACGTTGGCTCTGGGTCTGAACTTCAAAGACCTAGATTCGTAGCCGTCACTACGTATAGGTATAGAGTCCGATTTCGACGGCCTAGGATAAGGATATAGAATAGGACCCTAAGGACATTACTAGAACTATAAGGACAGGACAGACCTAAAAACTAAAAGAATATAAACAGAACGCGAAACCTAAGAATAGGACATATATAGACTAGAACCCCTAGAAAATAAACAAACACTAGAAATTACCTAATACCCCTACCACCATGCCAAGAAATATAGTAGCTAGTAAAGCCGTTGTAGGACCTATAAATACCTCTAATAGTAAAACAGTCGCTGTCTTAACCCCCTAGGAAGAGCTCGCAGCAGCTAATACTAAAATTAAATAACTTTAAGAGCTGCTTAAAACTAGAGACACCCCTATACCTAGCAAGAAGTTATTAAATACCTAGAGACTTGCTATGGTCCTTAAGGCCCTAGCCCAATGTATAGTATTAGCATTATTGCGGTCCGCGAAGGTTATAGACCCCCTACTGCTTACAGACGGAACTAACCCTATATTTAATAATTGGAAACTTTAACTGCAAGATAAGCTTAAAGTTAATACGGATTACTTCCCCACTACTTAAGCTAAAATGGCCTACGTCTTTGGCCGTACTGGTAGGGACGTATAAACGCACCTACGTCCATAATACGCCCAGGACTTAGTAGACCCCTTTCTCTTTAAAAAAGAGATAGTCGACTACCTATCTTCTATTTATAAGGACCCCTTTAAGACACAGAACGCCCGCCTTAATTATAAAGCTTTTAATATAAAGGCGACAGAGACCTTTTTAGCCTTTTAGACCCGCTTTCTACACCTAGCCGGCCAAGCCCAAATTCCCTATAAAGACCTAATGCTAGACCTCTTTAATAAGCTTACCCTAGACCTACAGCGCGCCGTACTGCCAGTTTTTACTACTATATAGACGCTAAAGGTACTTACGGACTACTGCTTAGCTATTAATTAAGGCCTCTGTTAAATTAAAGCATAAGCTAAGCAGTATAAAGCTAGAAACTCTCTAAACTAGACTATAAGTACTATATAAACGACCTATAACACTCTAACACGATCTGCAACTCCTATAGCACCAGCTGTATAACCCGCCGGAAATTTAGCAGCTAGCTATATAGCTAGTCCTACTACGGGTCTAGCGTATACTTGGCCTATATATAACAACCCCTATAAATAGGCCCTTAGTAATTAAGGAGCTTACTTCTTATATAGCTAGAAAGACCACTTTATAAAGGATTGCTAGATAAAGGCAAAAACAGGCAAGGTTCTATTAATTTAGGAGGATAGTATAGAGTCAGAAAAAGAGGAGCCCTAGAGAAAGACTCCTCTCTAGGGTTAAAAGGAATTAATATATCATATATTAATCTGGGTTGGCTAGTTAGTGGAAAAAGCTGCACTATCCCTTATACTTTATTTTATAATAGATATTAAGTTTTAACCTCCGCTTTAGCTAACTCTAAAGCAAATACCTTTACCTTAATAAACACCTAGTGCGCCGTAAAGCTAGCTAAATTTTTAAATACGCCTTTTAAAGAACTGCCTAAACCAGTCCCTATTCGCGGGTACAATAAACGGATAGGACTACCTATTATAACTATCTTATAAATCCACCTCCGTGTTAATAGATAAAGGTAGTATAACGTCCCCTTTCTTATTACAGACCTAGGAAGCCATAATATAATCTTAGAAAGAAAATAGCTAGCCTATTTAGGCTTATAGCTTAATATATAGAGTAGATAGCTTATCTGGCCTAAATTCCTACCCCTAACCCCTTTCTTTATAAAAGAAATTAGTATTATAATAGAAAACCTTATACGGCCCTAAATTAATACTATTTACTAGGCCGATACTATACATAGGGACTAGGCCTTTAAAAAAGATATACAGCTTAATCTGTAACGGATTTATATACTATACCGCCCCCAGACTACCTATATTACGCAACCCACACTAAAGATCTAGGAAATCAGTAATAACCTAGCTAAGTCCCCCATAGAGAACTTAGGCCCTATATAGCTATAAAGAAAGGCCAGGAATATTAGACGCTATACTAAACTAATAGACTAAAAGGATAACTTACGGAAAATGGAATGTAAGCTAAGGAAGACTATAAACCCCATACTATAAAATACGGCTTAATAAAAGTCTGTAAAGAAACCTATGGACCTTCCCCCAGTTAATATCTGCTATATTAGCGCTGTAGGATTCTACCAGAACTTAGTCTAACCTAATACCATTGCCTTTACCACTAGCTTATATAAAATTAATCAAATAATTAAGGAAAATAAAAGCAAGCTTAGCGGATAGGAAAGTAAGCTTATAGATAAAGAGCTGGTAGAACAGAAACTGCCCTATTAATACTAGAAATTTAAAAACGTATTCTCTAAGGCAGCGTCTAATATACTCCCACCTTACTAACCGTATAACTACAAGATTAAGATTAAGCTGAATAAGGAAGACACCCTTAGTTATAGCCCCCTTTATTAGCAGTCTACTGCCAAATTATAGGCTATAAAGTAGTACCTTATTAATAACCTGAATAAGGGCTTTATTAAGCCTAGTTAAGCCCCTTTTAACTTACCTATTCTCTTTACTAAAAAGCTAAATAGAGGACTTTGTTTCTGTATTAACTACCGTAAACTTAATAATATAACCTATAAGGACCGCTACCCCCTACCCTTACTTAATAAGACTCTAGCCTAAATAAATAGAGCTAAAATCTTTACTAAGCTTAATATCTGTTAGGCTTTTTACCGGATTAGAATAGACCCTAGATTAGAAGACCTTACTATATTTTAGACCTATTACAGAATATATAAATGCAAAGCACTTCCCTTTAGACTAACTAACGGACCAGCTATATACTAGCAATATATAAACAATATACTCTTTAACTACCTTAATAACTTCTATATGGCTTACCTAGACAACATTATAATTTACTTTAAGAATAAGTTGGAACACAAGGAGTATATCCATAAAGTCCTATAATAGCTCCGCAAGGCTAGCCTCTAGGCTAATATTAGGAAATTGGAATTTAGTATTAAGCATATAAAGTACCTAGAGTTTATTGTTAGTATAAACAGAATTAAGGCAGACCTAGAAAAGATGGCTATAATTAACTAATAGATACCCCTAAGGACTATAAAGGGGGTATAGTTATTCTTAGAGTCCTGCAACTTCTATTAACACTTTATTAAGAACTATAGTAGAATTACCTAGCCCCTAAGCCAACTTACCTATAAGAACCGGCCCTTTTACTTTAATACTGTATATAGGCAGGCCTTTAATAAGCTTAAGAAACGACTGGTCTCTACTCCCTTACTCACCCACTTTAACCTAAAACGGCCCTTAATACTAGAAACTAATGCCTTAAACAGCGTTATAGCTAGCGTTTACTCCCAAAAGCAGACAGATGGAAAATAGCACCCTATTGCTTACTATTTAAAGACTATAATAGATGCTAAGCTAAATTACCCAATTCACGATAAAGAAATACTGGCCATTATCTCTAGCTTTCAGTACTGGTGAACACAGTTAAAAGGAGCCCCTAAGCCTATTTAAGTAGTTTTGGACTATAAAGCCCTAGAATATTTTATAATAATAAAGGCCCTTACAGCCTAGCAGGCACGCTAGGCGGAGGTCCTATCCCAGTTTAACTTCCTAATTATATATAGGCTAAATACTACCAACCGTGCGGATGCTCTTATAAGGCGTAAACAGGACCTAGGTAATTAGGTAGCTGTAAAGATCTTATTATAGACTTAGACGCTACTATAACTAGAATACCTTAATCCCTAAATATAGGCAGAACTAAATACGGACCCTTTAAGCACTAAGATATGTCCTGTTAATTCTATAAAACTTAACCTTATTAATAAACTACTGCAGGTAAACCGTATGGCCCCTTCTCTATAGGAGTACTATAAAAAGGCAAAGGATTATACCAGCCCATAGTCCCTGGAAAACGGACTACTTAAGCACCAAGAACGGCTAGTAGTAGCAAATAAATAGAACTTATAGACTTAGCTTATTACTAAAGTATATACTTAGGTCTCTATAGCCCACTCTAAAAAGAATAAAACCTATAAAATTATCGGTAACCGTTACTACTGGCCCGGAATGGTTATGGATATTAACCGCTATATACAGAACTGCGATAACTGCTATAGGTCTATAATTCCACGAGATAAAACCCTAGGGCTATTAAAGCCACTCCTAATACTAGAACGCCCCTAGCAGTATATCTCTATAAACTTCCACAAGTTACCTATAGACCGCGATAGATATAATATAGTTATAATCCTAGTCAACCGCTTTAGCAAGCGCCCGTTCTCAATCCCCTATTATAAAAATATTAATGCTAAAGAGGCGGCCTAACTGTATATCCACTATGTCTACTAAATCTACGGACTACTAGATACTATTATATCCAACCATAGGCCGTAGTTTATATTAGCCTTTTAGAACGAGTTCACCCAGATCCTAGGTATTAGGCTAAAGCTCTTTACGGCATACTACCCCTAGATAGACGGTCAGACGGAGATTATAAATTAATACTTAGACTAGAGACTCCGGCCCTTTATTAACTACTTTTAGGATAACTAGAGTAAACTACTACCTATAATAGACTACGCCCAGGCAACCCTACTCTATAACTCTACGGGGTTTGCACCTATTTAGCTAGAGATGGGATACTTACCCTATATAAGCTTTAACTGGGAAAAACCAGAAGGGCCATAAACCATACGCGAAAAACTGTCTTATAAGAAAGCATAGCAGTATGCTAGACGCTTAGAAGAAGTATAGATGGTAGCCTATAAGAACCTAGAGAAGGCCTAGAAATTAATGGAACAGCAGGTAAATAAGCATAGGCGCGAGCCCGATTTTACCGTAGGCGATAGGGTCTAGGTTATAATAAAGAACTAAAAGACAGAACGGCCTAGCTGTAAGCTAGACTATAAGATGGCAGGACTATATAAGATCCTTAATAAAGAAGGCAACTTATACAAGGTTAAACTCCTAGACTTAATTAAAGTCTACCCTGTTTTCTTACCAAATAAGCTATAGAAAGCTGTAAATAACCTATTACCTGGACAAAAGAATAAGCCTCCACTGCCGATTTAAGTAAATAGCGATAACAAATAGGAAGTTAATAAAATATTAGCCTATAAACTAGTACAAGGAATGCTAAAATACTATATCTAATAGAAAGGTTACGATCTAGACCTAACCTAGTACCCTACCTGGAACTTTATAGGTTACCCCTAGAAGCTTAAAGAATTCTATAACTAATACCCTAATAAGCCCGGACCCCTAAAGTATCTAGACGAGTAGATAGAGTGCTAGTATAGCAAAGATAATAAGCTACCTATCGAGCATAAGGATAAAAATACCCTATAGACATAATACGGACATACAAAGCCTAAGGGCAGGCTTTTTTGGAGGGGGGGGGGTAATGTTACGGCGCTGGTGAAAAACGGTGGATTGTGGTAGTGGATTATGGCGGACAATTGCAGACAGTTTCTTACTATCGCAGACAGTTTCTTACTGTTTTAGATAGTCGCAGTTACGTAACCAGACGATCGTATAAAACCTTGAGCGGCGCTACCCTTCTTCTCTTTTCCTTTCTCTAGCTTTGGATTCTTGTTTATAGACAATCCAATTATACAGGCTTGCATGCGACCCTCTTGCCGTGCTCGTGCCTCGATTGACTGAGTCGCTAACAAAGGTAAATAGTCGTCGATTTTTAGTAGTTGCGTATATGCCAATATCGGCCGCTTATTTCTATGCTATATAGAATAGTCTCCTTACGCCTTATTTAGTAACGCTATATAAAGCTAATAGCTTATCCCTTATATAGAACTGTACTCTATATATACTAATTAGTAAGCTATATATATAGGTGGTTAATTATTCTGCTAGAAGTAAGGTCCTTATAGATAAGGCTATAAATAACTATATTAAATTTAGGATATATATTACATATAGAACTTTATTCTTTATACTTAAGTTAATCTATATACTTCTACTAATAAGGGCCCGTTTTATAAAGTAATATTTAATAGAGCCTTTAATATATTTAGTAAGTAAGTAGCTATTATAAGTATATAGCTACCCTACTAAGTAACTAGTACGAAATAATGTAAATTACTTAACTATAAATAATTATATTTAGTATAGCTATTTACTAGCTACTTATTTAACGTTTAGGGTATATATATATTATATTCTATTAATTTACATATACTATTCTTATATACTACTTATTATAGTTACTTGGCCACTACCTTTGCTATAGCCTCCTTATACCTAGTTTAGGCAGCTTATATATAAAAGGCCCATTCTACTTCTAATAAAATACCCCCCTAGCTAAAAATTTATTTTATTAGACTTAGTAGGCTATATAATAATAATTCATTACTTAACGTCCAATTTGGATCCCTATTAGGCCCACGCGGACTACTCCTTATATATATATGGGGAGAAAACTCTATATAAGAAAACCCCGTAATCCATTTCCCCGCCTTTTGGGACTTACCTATATAGCGCCTATAAGGCGCCTACGAGTTACCTATAGTGCTCTACTACCTTACTTTTTAACCTCCTTGAACCACTGCTGCTATAACAAGCCTATAGACGCACTAGTATCGCGAACTTAACTCTACTACTATAGAGTTATTAAGGGGCGCCTAGTGCACGCCCCTTTACCTTTGATTACCACTTCCTTTATAACCTAAAACTGGTCTAGTACATTTTAGCTAATAAGCCACTGGGTAACCGCCTTAAGACCTTTTTATATTAAAAGTAGTGTATTATAGTTCTCTATGCTAGCTACTAAGAGCATTACTTCTTAGTTGGTGTATAAGGGGTATAATAATATTATATATTTTAGTGTCTGTTTTGGCTAGCTATATTTATATCTTAGGCTACCTACTAGGATACCTACCTAGTAGAGCTAATCTTTTAGTCCTATTATTCCTATTCTTAGAAGTGTTGCTATTATATTTTCTGCCTTTATTAGGCCTTCTTAAAGCCCTTAGGTATTTACCCCCTATAGCATTAACCATACTGCAGCCTGGGTTCCTCTTACCTAAAATAGCCTCTGTACCTTTAATTCCTATACACTTCTCTAGTGTTGGTCTAACTAGTATTGTGTTGCAGTAGATGGTTTCCCAGTACTCTTTTATGCTCTACTTTAGCTCCTTTCTCTCTCTTACTATTGTCTTTGCTAGTCTCTTACACGTCTTCCTTCCTCCTCTATATAGGCCTAGGCCCTAACACAGCACTATTCTTCTTCTACTTTTTCTACCTATTTCTCTAATATGTCTTCCCTACTTTAGGGTTGTTAGTTAGCTCTCCTATAGGGCACCCTAGGGTCCCTCCATAGTTTGTTTAGGCGTGACTTAATATACTTTATAACACTAGAGTTGCGCTCCTTTTACACCCTTTATATTGCAGCAGCTTTAATATATAATTATAGGAGGGGAATATTAGCTTCCTTCTTAAGCAGTGCTGTAGCCGTTTGCTTATACCCGCCTATTATACTTTAAAGGTAGGCTATTTAGACCTTTTAGAGTAGTTTAAGGAGTAATTTAGAGGGGCCTTTCTTGGGTTCTCCTATAACCCAAATACTAGATCTATATATTATGGTTGGCCAGATAACTGCTATATATAGTAGGCGTAATCTCTAGAAGCATAGATCCTATATAGAATTAACGATTCTAGACATTGCGATATACTGCGCTTAGCCCTTACGGGCCGCTTATAACGCATATACGCTCTACCAAAGCTTATTATCTACCCATACTCCTAATACCCTTAGGCCTTAAACTGGTTGGCCCCTAAAGCCTTATAGATTATATACTAAAGATCTGCAGGTTAGTTGCGTTTTCTTATAAAATGGATTAGCTAGTATTTCTCTGGTAAGAATTGGACTCCATATTGTCTTACCTATTCTATATAGGTATTATAGGCTTTCTCTAGTGTTCTGCAGTTCTCTACGGCTGTTGGCCTATATATAATTAGGTTTATATTATTAACAAAGCCTATCCCCTAGGTCGCCCCTTTCTTAAAGGATTTAAGTAGGTTGCTTATAAAGAAAAGGAAGAGAATAGGCAAGAGAGGTAATTCTTATAGTATTCTTGTTGCAACTGCGATAGGGGGGCTCTGGTATCCACTAAAGACTAGCAATGTTTCTTTCTGGCCTATAAACCCTTAAACAAATTATACAATCCATTCTAAGAAGCCCTTTGCCCTAAGGATATATAGGAGACGCTTATGGGGTACGTTATTGTAGACACTACTAATATCTAGGCTAAGCATTAATACTATAAAGTCCCTTCGCATCGCCTATATAGATTTAATAGTGGCGGCAAGTAACGTAAGTGCTAATAGTGTTAAGCGGTTCTTTCTTACCCCTATTTAACTTTATAGTAGTAGGGCGTGTTCCTTAGCCATATTTGCTATATGGTCCGCTATTACCCTTTCTAAGATCTTGCTAAGGGTGTTTTTTAAGGCAATAGGGCGATAGCCTCCTGGGATTAAGTAGTTTGCTTTACCTTCTTTTTATAGGATAACCATTATTATAGACCTTCTAAGTCGCGGGTAGTAGCCTATAGCAAAGTATGCTCTAGCTACATCTATAAGCTAAGGTGCTATAAGTAGTCCATAGGTCTTTAAGGCCTTATTTAGTATCCTATATAGTCCTAGTGCTATATTATTTAAAAGGCGGCTAATAGTTCTAGCCATTTCCTCTATTATTATGTCGCTATTAACCAATAGGCGAGTTACTGATGTTTTACCTATAATATTACTAAGGTTTGCTAGAGCTAGTTAGGGGAAGAACCTTTCTATAAGGATTTTTGCCTTCTTATTATTGTTATTAGTAGCCTATAACTCCCCTACTCTTTATAGGGGTAATAGGTATAGGTCTTCTACTAGGCGCCCTACCTTTTTCTTTACCTATTTTGCTATAGCCCAAAGGCCCTTATTATAGGGGAGGCTTAGGTTAGAAGTATACTTATTTATAACCCATCTCTAGTTATTTCTTACTTCTTTTTTTAGGGTATTCTTTAACTAGTTTCTTATGTCTTTATATTATCTCTTATCTTTAGGGTTATAGCTGCTTATATATTTCCTTCTTACTTATTATTAGCTGGTAATAAGAACCACGTATTGTGTAGACCATATATATTATATATAGGGGCCCGGTTTTAAGACCAGGCAGTACTCTTTTAGCCTATTTTTAATTACTGCCTAGATCCTTTTTAGTCTTTAGTTAATTTCCTTAGGGGTGGCTAGTAAGCCTCGCTTATTTAATATTAGGTAAATTTCTTCTAGGCCTTAAAGTTATTATTTAACTATACTAAGGAAGCTATCTGTCTTAAGCTTCCTTATTGTGTATCTTTTGCTATTTAATTGCGCCTTAATATTTAGGTCTAGCTGTATCTAGATAAGGATATAGTCTAAGGCAAGTGCCTATTCTTCTTTAGGGTTATACCTTTTAAGTCTCTAGTATAGGCCTTTATCTATAAATATAAGGTTAATTATATTTCTGGCGGTGCCTTATTGCTATATAATTGCTCCTAAAGGGGTAGCTAGTTTAAGGCCCTAGATATTTATGGCTTTTAGTAGGCACTCTGCCTGTTGTTTAGTAGCAATATAGATACCCCCCTACTATAGGTAGTAGAGGTTTATATCTCCTAATAGGATAGACTTTGTGCCTTTAGTTTCTAGTAAGCTTATTACTAATATAATATTCTCTATTTATGGGACCCCTTTAACCCTAGGGTTATATACATTAATAACTTATACCGGACCCCTATATATCTAGATTATTATAACTGTAATATTTAGGTTAACTGCCTACTATAACTATAAGGATAGGCTAATAGCCTTACTAATTATAAAGTACACATGTATAGCTACTTTTGGTTTATATAGGAACTAGAATCCTTAGGGGCAGTATATTAATTATATATAGGTATTGTAATACGGTTCTTATATAGTAAGGATATAATATTTTTCTGGGTCTAGACTGTCTAGTAGGGGCCTTATAAGACGGTGGTTTATATTGCCGTAGTTATACTATATAATGGATAGGTAGCGGACCTCCGATAAGGGTTCTTTATCTCTCCTTTATTTCTTACTTCTTCTATTTCCACTTTCTCTTAAATTTTCAGAACTTCTATCTCTTATATTTACACCCTAGTTGCTACTTATTTTATATAGAGCTTTCTATTTCTATATCTTATATTCCTACTAGCGCTTCTATATCTAAATCTGTTATTATCTCTAGTTCTTCCCCTAGTCTTACTAGTCGGCTATATACCTTTTATAGGTTAGCTGCAAATGTTATATTTACCGCGTTAAGTCTAATTCTTAATTATCCTAGTTTTAAGCTTACTATAGCTGTCTATAGGGGCCTTCCTATAGGGCATCCTCTCCCTTATGTCCCCTATAACCCTTATATCCCTATTTAGTCTAGTAATATTGCACGGCGTTACTTCTAGCCTATTAAGGCTTGGAATAGCTGGCCTAGCCTCCTAGTATTAAAAGTAGGAAATGCTAGGAAGGCACCTACGTCCCCCTAGCTTATCGCCTATTGTTTCCATTTATATAACCTAGCGTGCAGTTATTCCTGTAGCTGTTAAGCCCTTGCCTTCTGTCTCCTATATTTAATATAGTCTTCTCTCTCCTACGCCTTATATATGCTTTAATAGCAGTTTATATATTTTATTTAGTCTTAATTTAAGTAGTGTCTTATATTATAGGGGCCTATATAGTAGCTATAGCACGCCTATACTGCGTATGTGGATTAGGTGTGTCCCTATTATATATAGCAATAGTATTATTCTAGGCGTAGTCTATAGTTATAGAGCCTTATATTATATATAAGGCCATTTATAATTATTCCTTTTTAGATAAGAAGTTTTTATATTTTTAGTGTAAGTATACTAATAATAAGGGAGCTATGCGTTTAACTAACGTCTTCCTAGCGAGTCTCTGGCGACCCTTATATCCTCTTATTATTCTTATTATTCGCTTAATTTGCATTTTCCTATTAAAGCTATTAGATTTGGGTGATTTTAAATCCTAGTATAAGGCGTTCCGTTTATCTTACTGTCTGAACGAGGTTGTCTGTAACTAATTGGGTTAGTTACGTAAGCTAAGCGAGCTCAGGAAATCCACCAAATTCCACCTATAGAATAGGAGAATGAATGAAGCATTAATCAAAATCAGTTACTACCCTATACTATTGCAATAGCAATACGTATTACCGGAAGTGATACGGACACTAATCAGTAATCACAGATTAGGAGACATATTATCTATAAAGAGAGACGAACTCGAATAGTCCCTTTTTGTAACAGGACTAGCCTAGTTACAGTAGGAATGTCTTGGTAAAACACTTGACAGATAAACTTGACGCCTTGATTGACTTCTGCCAAGTTCTGCCAGATTAATCGAATTCTACCGAAGTCCGTCCGCGTGCGCACGTGCGTACGCATCGACCAAGACCCCTGACTATTTAATTATAAGATTCTCTGGTTATTCCTTTCTCTTCTTTACGCAACGTCTTGTTCTCTTCAAGAGCTATATACCCTTAGATTTAGATAGAATTTATATTATTCCTTTAAATCTTCCCCAAAGCCTCTTCGCGCCCTTATATTACGTTGCGTTAAAAAAAACAACTATTATCGAAATGGCAAACGAACCTAAATCCTCTTTAATAACTATAAGTATTATATCCCTAGTTAGGGAACAGTTAACCATAATGCAACAGTCCTTTATGGATGCCTTAGCTTAGTAGCGGGCTGCACTAGAAGCCCAGCATTAGTGATTAATAGAAGCACTCCATGAAGAACTCCGTAACGTCTAAGTATTTATATTAGAGATCCCAATACCGCCTACAAACGAAATTAATATAACTGTATCCGAACCTGGCCCCTTAAACGCGAACTTTAAACTAGTAATAGTAACTTAACCCGTATTTATAACAAATTTGATACCTATTACAAAATCTAAAAAGCTCCCTAATCCTCCAATATTTAATAGAAATTGAAATAACCTACGTCCCTTTATAACCAAGCTCTGTCTTAAACTCTTAATGAACTATAACTAATACCCCACCAAAGCTAGCAAAATTAGCTATAGAATGTCTTGTTTAAGCAAGGACGCTGTATAAACTATAGATCCATTCTTCTGTAATAGCACCTTTGTTAGTTTTAAAATCTTTATCTCCCTACTAGAATGAACATATAATGACACCAGCCGTAAACACATAGCTGTTACTAAACTTAAAAACCTATAATAACGGAACCAAGAATTTACTAGCTTCTTTTCGGAATTTTTAGGCCTTATTGGTAAACTGGATTGGAATAAAGCCGCTAAAGTCGCTGCTCTTTAACAAGCTATTTTGGATAAAATTAGAGCCTAGTTAGTAGGCAGGGAACTACTAAAAGACCTGCCTAAATTTGCTATAATGTGTTAACAAATTAACGAGGACCTTTAATATAATAAATAAACTCGTTCTCTAAAGCTGACCACGCCTTACGTTTAAAACTCCATGAAACCAATATATACCCTAAAACGCGATCCCTCTCCGAACCTAAAAAGTCCTATATATGACCCTATGGACCTTAATACCACTTAATCTTATACACCCTTAGGAACCAATAAACAAAGAACTTAAGCTACAAACGGAGAATGCTTTGGATGTGGTAAAAAAGGATATATTTAAAGGAATTGCCAAACTTACCCTTTTGAAAAAGTCCGCCGTAGTTCCTCCTAGTCTTTAAATTGCACCCACTCCTTAAATCGCACTCGTTCTTTAAGCCGTACTTGCTTCTTAACCTATACTTATTCTATAAATTATACCTAGTTGTTATAAAGCATCTTACCCTTAGCTAACTTAGAAAACAAATCGTCCTAGGGCTAAGTCGCGCCTTAGGATAAGAAGTAGAAGAGTATAAGTGTCTAGGCTCTTCTAGCGCTAATACATAACATAACTCCCTTAATGTACTTGGCGAAATTCAAACACTTAGAAAATAGAAGGAGGTATAAATTCTTATAGATAGTAGAGCTACTAGTATAAGCTTTATTAATATAAACTATGTAAAAACCTAACGCCTAAATTTAAAGAAACTTAATAAGCCCCAAGGCCTATAAGGCTTTAATGGCAAACCCTTAATATATAGCGAATTAACGCACTACGCTCTTATGAAAATGCGGATAGGTAAACACCTTAAATATATTTTCTTATTTGTAACACCCCTAAAGCAATATAAGATAATACTTGGATATAGATAGCTAAAATAACACAACCCTTTAATTAGCTGGGTTAAAGAAATACTAAAATTCCGCATAACCTACTACTAAAGTCATTGCTTAAAATACCACTAACCCTACGAATATGCATAAGATTATTTAAATTCAATATAATACAAACTGCCCCTACTACGGACCCCGAACCAAAACGATACGGCTACAACTACCGATGGTAGTAAAGAATATAAAGACGTTATACCAAAACCTCTTAAAATTCGTATAATACAAGCCGCACCTTTTGTTTTGTTAGCATGAAAATAAAACCATAAAATCTTTACTATAACTATGGAAGATATTAAGAAAGCACTAGAACCAAAGCAATATATTAACCCTTAACCTCTTATACCTAAAGAGTACCACAATCTAATTAATGAGTTTAAGAAAAGATTCGCAAACTAACTACCCCCATATTAGGATATATACGATTTTAAGATAGAACTTGAACCTAATATAACACCAAAGTTTGGACCGCTATATAGTATGTCACAGAAAGAACTGCTTATAATATAACAATACCTCAATAAGCATCTAGAAAAAGGATTTATTCGCCCTAGTTAATCTCCATTCGCCTTACCCGTACTATTTATTAAAAAGCTAGGAGGAGGCTTAAGATTCTATATTAATTATTAAGCTTTAAATGCAATTATAATTTAAAACTAATATCCAATCCCCTTAATCTAAGAGACGCTTAACTGCCTAGCAAAGGCACAATATTTTATAAAGCTTAATATAGTCGCTGCCTTTAATCGAATTTGCGTCCGAAAAGGAGACGAGAAGTATATAGCCTTTTATACACAATAGGGACTCTTTAAATACCTAGTAATACCGTTTGGTATAAAGAACGGTCCTAGTACGTTTTAGCAATACGTTAATAATACGCTTCGTAAATTCCTTAATGTATTTATTACCGTGTATATTAATAATATCTTAATCTACTTGTCTTCGCTTTCTAAGCATTAAAAATATATCTAAATGGTCCTTAAACGTTTGCGAGATGCGGGTTTATAATGCGATATTAAGAAATGCAAGTTCTACGCGTCTAAAGTTATGTACCTAGGCCTAATTATATCCCGCGACGGAATTAAAATGGACCCTAAGAAGGTCGCTACTATTATAAACTAGGGAAGCCCTAGTAACGTATAAGACATTTAAGGATTTCTAGGATTTGCAAATTTCTACTATTGATTTATTAACCACTTCTTAAAAATTGCCTAACTGTTAGTAAACTTAACAAGGAAGAATATAAAATTTAAATAGACTGCCAGATACGAATAAGCTTTTAATAATTTAAAACAACGCTTTATAACTGTTAGTTACACAAGGTGATATCACATAGCTACGGTTTGTAGATAGTATGATGGTTGTTCTTTTTAATAGGAATGAGGAAAGGGGTAAGGAACTTAAGGTTCCTTACCACACTAGGGCCACATTAACACGTAACGGCAACATGCCTTACGTAACGGCAACTTGCCTTATTCCCAACACTGGCAACTCTTCTTTTTGTGGTTGCCATCTACATATATACAAACAGACAGGATGCGATAATACCAAATAGTGTACAACAATACCAAACAATATGCGACAATATGCGATAATGCGGTAGTTAGTAGAATTTGGCAGATAACGTAAAGACGGGTAGGCCGCTAAGGCGCTAGTAGTAAGCAAGCCAATAGCGATTTTCTATCCCGGGGATAGAAAATCCTGATTAGCTAGTTTAAGTTAGGGTCTACAAAATGTTATACTCCTACTCCCTTTTAACCTAACCTTTAACTTATATATATAGAGTATTTGTGTTAACAAACGTTTCTAGAGCCTTATTTGGGTTTGCCTTTGTTATTACGTCTACTAGGTTATCTTAACCGTTAATCTATTAAATCTTAAAGAGTTCTCGCCGTTTGTAGGATTAATAAAGTGCTATAATATTAATTATAAGGCGCTTCTCCTTTATAGTACCAAGCTTAACCAAGCACTTATAGAGGGAGTATAAATTGGTGCATACAATTATAGGGATAATAGGAAGTTCAAGTTAATCTATAATTATCTTTAGGGTAGTTCCAATTGCAATTGCTATATTAACTCCGCCAACCATTCCGTATATCTCTAACGCTAGAATGCTTTAAGTAACACACTTACTCTTGGTTAAGCTCCAATGGATAAGATTGCTATAGATTATAAAGTTATTCTCTCCAGTAAATTCGTTCGCAATAATAATCTTATATCCCAACTAGGAGCTAAAATCTTTATTATTTATAAATAATTTATTAACAAATACAAAGAGCTTGGCGGTAGGAAGATTAATAGGTATATAGAGTAGTCCCTAATCAAGATGGTTTATTTGCCAGGAAAGACGTTTATTTAGGGCAAGAATGTCGTCCTTAGTTAGTTCCTGGTGTTAGGCAGTAATAAAGAGATCAAATAAAGCCTTAGGTTAATAGATAGAAGTAATATAAGCTCTATAAGCGCGTTACTCCACGTATCCTTACTTTAGGGAATTAATGTTAATAATATTAATCTTCTTACCTTAACCCTTCTAGCGCAAAGCAATAGAATCCTTATTTAGGGAGAGGATATATCCATTAAAGAGTAATAATATTGTTAAATTAAGCTTTTCTTTTAGCTTTGCTATAAGATTTACCTTTACTAGCTTATCTTCTTTAAGAGCTAAGAATTAGTCGTCCTATAAGATAATTATATTATTAGTTTGCATACCAATAATTCTAAATAGAGTTCCTATAGTTGTAATAAGGAAGCAGGGATTAAATATAGAAGTAGTTATTAAAAGCTTCTCTTTATAGTACTTGCTGTAGGTAGCCCACTAGTAAGTTCCTACCTCTGCAATTCTATATAATAGCTTAAGCACAACTATAATTGTATCTTTAGGATACTAGTGGCGAATTTGCTCCAAAAGGTATGCCAATATTAAGCGCTAAAGGTGCGTCTCTAATTGGGTATAGGCTTAAGTAATATCTTATAAATAAACTGCTATTTTATTCTTTATTAAGGAGGGAGCTAGCGTAACAATAACTTGCTAACTAGCTTATTAAATTATAGGAGATTGCGTAAGAATTACCTCCTTACTATTATTATTATAACCTTAGATAACAAGCCTTAATTTCTTAAATAGGGTATTAATAGCTTTGCCTTTAATCTCGTTAACTATTCTTAACTTAAAGATGCGAACTTTATTAAACTTAGTAGGGTTATACTTCTTAAATTTAAAGACTCCTCTTATAATAAGACCATTAATCTCCTGCTTATTGGATGCTTGGAAAGGAGCTCCTAGGGTTATAATACAACCTTCCTTTTAGAGCTGTTTTGCGAGCTCAAAGTTAGCCTTCTCTTTGGCTATTATAAAGGCCATTAATAACTTAACTCCATTCTTAATGGCAGCAATAAATTGTTCTTTAAAATTAATAAGATGTTAGCAATTTTGTAATCCCTTCAGGCGACCTCTACCGCGTTATAGTTGTGGCGCATCTACTATAATTATATTGGGATTATAGTCGTCTTCTAGAGCATATTAATCGTGGTTCTCTTCTAGGGCATCTTCTAGGGCATCCTATAAAGGCTTAGAATTATCATCTTTGTAGTAAGGCTTAATAACAGTTAAACGGAATTAAGTGGGTCTGTAAGGCATCTAAATAGTACAAGTTTAACCATTAATTGTAATAAGTTAATATGGACCTAACCATCCTCCCTTTTTACGCCATACGCGTACTTTAGACTGGAGTGGTAGATTAAGCGTAGTTAAGGTGTTTGGGCTATTTCTTATTCCTAGTACATTATTAACCTGGTGTATGGCGTAGAGACGTCGCACCTCCTTTATTGCCTTGCGAATAGCCTCGGCTCGTTGCACAATAAAGGGAGATAGTGGAGAATCATTAGTTATTTAAGGGTAGGCGCCAAAGACTAGTAACGTAGGTATAAGTCTATCTAGGCCAGCGGAATCGTTAACAGCTTTAATAGCTATTTATAAGGTAAGTTCTTTGCTAGCATCCTTTAGTTCTAAAGAGATAATCTTATATACGCGGCGTAATAGCGTGTAATATCGCTCCACTTTTCCAATACTATTATGTGCCTTAACGGGGACTTCCTTGACCTTAATTGCTATTGCCTTTATCTATTATTGGAACTCTATAGATAAGAAGTTCTTTCCTATATTATAGACGATTTAATTAGGGGGTCCTAGGTAGATATTAATCTAGTATAACTAAAGGGTATCCTATGCGTTCCTAGCTAATATATCCTTTAAGAATCGTGCGGCTTAGAAGGAGGTTAAGAAGTTAATAACTTAAAGTACTAGCTTGCTGCTAAGATACATAACGTTAACGATAATATAGAAGTTGAAGTTGTAGTCATCTTTAAGGGTAAACTTAAACCGGCTAGGGGACTTCTGGTTTATTTGGCAGTAATAGTAGTACTTTATAAGATGCTTAATTGCCTTAACCTTAACTTTATAGCCTACTCGCTGAAGAACCCTAAGCAATTAATAAACAGATAGGTAGCTAAAATAACGGTGCAGTTGGCGTAATTCTAACTTAGTTAAGTGGCTCTAAGCAATACTCTTTTCTAGTTAATAAAGGAGCAACTAGGGGTAACCCTACTTGTATATAATAGGCACCCGATTGTCTCCCTAAATAAGTATATTTTTAAGGTTGTTAAGCCTAACGCCTAACTTATCCATATCTTTAATATAAAATAGAAACAGAGTGTTCGTAAGAATAATATAGAAAGTGATATATTCTAAGGGGGTTTAGACCCTAATTGTGCTGAGAGAGATTATAGTACCTTTACCAAAGCAAATTATATGTTGGCCTGCCGTTAATTGGTTAATCTGAATAGAGCTATTAAGCTACTAAAGAGCTTAAACTTAAGGTTCTCCTACTATAGATACTCCTGCGGCTCCAATATCCGGCATAATACTATAGAAGACGTACGCCAAGTATCTATTGTTAAAGGAAAACACGGAACTCTTCTTTAGCTTATTAAAGATATCTAATTTCATAATAGAATGGAGCGTAGATTAATTATTAAGAACAATAATAGTTTATATACTATCTACCTCACCATACTTAGTAAAGTATTGGTTAGGGGAGTAGTCCTTAATTTCCATATCTATAAGGAGCTATTTGACCTTATTAACCTCACCCTTAAGATTTTCTACGCCTTCGTATTAAACCAGGAAGCTTTAGAAGTAGGCCGTAGTGACCTTATAATTTTTAACGTTTCTTACACTCTAACAGAACTTATTATATACCTCTTTTCGCTTATTAAGGGAGTGTTTAGTTAACTAGCAATTTAGCTTCTTATAAACATAGCACTTCTTCTAGCAATTACTTTAAAATAAACCTCTACCGGGACCTCTACAGTTGCCTTATAGTTAATATTAATCGTACCCTTTTCTGTATTCCCTACTATGGCCACCATATGTTTAATCAGTCCAGTTATAATTATATTAGTCAGGAATACTTAGTTGGGTAAGGTTTTCAGTATAGAACTGTTAAGATTCTTATATTTATATTATAGTACCTATAGCGGAGTGTAGCTTAGTATATACTCCTTTAAACGTATCCGCAGGTTTATATAGCGCCAAGTTGCACTTAGGAATGCTATAGCATGCTAAAATAACCTAGTCCCTTAGGCTGTTCTTATTTTAGTAAGTTTTAGTAAGGCTATATTGGATTTTCTAGAGTTTATTAAAAAGTAATTAAAGGCACTCTAAATAAGTCTTTATTAGGTTAGAAGTAATAACTCTCTAAAATATAGTCTCCCGCTATTTAGATATATAAAGTTAGCGATTTTTATTAGTCTTAAAGTAAGCTCTAGTAAGCTAAAGCATTACATTAAAGCTATAGTTTTTACCCACAATATAGTTATAATAGAATGTCGCTACCCGTCCCTTTAATATAATAGAGAAAGCGTGGTGGTACTAGTGGCATTAAATTCCAACCTTATTGCAACAGTTATAGAAGACCTGTAGTTTTGCTCTAAGTATGTTATATAGTTCTCCTCTAAACTTCTTTTCTTTATCCGAATATACCTTTATCAGATTTGTAACTTCTCGTGGTAAAGGCTTACCAGTTAGCTGGAGTAGAGGAGGTAAAGGTGGAGTAACTCTAAGTAGGAGGGCACCTCTAGGTAGGAGAGTAGCTCTAGGTAAGGGGTTAGTATTTTAGGGGTTTTAATATAAATTAAAGTTGCCTTTTAAAGAATATGGGTTGTTTTTAGGTTTCTATAGTTAACGTATAATCTTAGCTTCCGTCCATATTGGTTCTTCTATACTAGTAATAACGGCCTAAATATTACTAGCAATTGGGTTACTGTTCTTAGCAACATATACCCCATTCCTATAGAGGAAGTCTTAAAAATCCCAAACAATATTAACGTTGCTAAGTGCCTAGGTATCAGTAGTCCATTCTATAAAATCCTCCTTAAAATACTCCTATAGTTGTAAATCGGCGTAGCATCTATTTTAGTAGAATATAATATGGTGTAGAAGAAAGCCGTTAACTTATTTTACAGTATAAGTTGTTATATTAAAGGCGAATTCGTTCTAATCTTTATTAATAAGTTTCGCGTGCTCAGCTACCCCTAGTAGTAAGGAGTCTTTCCAGTTATTTAAAGTAGGCGTAGCCATATTTTTGGAGGAAGGGAAGTGTTATTAGTGTAGGGATTGTTGTTTAGTACGCATTTGGACATATATTTGCGATTATAGAGCTTAGGACCAGTTCTGGCCTTAAATCGCGAAGACTTGTAAAGCGTGTTGTTCTATGTAATAGACGCAAGAACCCATAATCTTGGAAAGGCTTAGGACTAGTTCTGGCCTTTAAATCCTTAAATTCGTAAAAGAGTTCTATTTAAGGTTTAGGACCAGTTCTGACCTTAAAAGACAGCTTCCTCTAGCATAAGTAGCACTGGTATAGTGGCTCGTCTCTTCTTAGTAATACCTAGCTGTTCTATAATATAATAGTGAAGTTAACTACTAATCAGTGTTGGTTACATAAGGTAATATCACGTAGCTATAGTTTGTAGATAGTATAATAGTTGTTCTTTTTAATAGGAATAAGGAAAGGGGTAAGGAACTTAAGGTTCCTCACCACGCTAGGGCCACATCAACACGTGACGGCAACATGCCTCGCGTGACGGCAACTTGCCTTATTCCCGACAATAACTACCCTAATTCTCGCTTACTTTGACCCTGACCTTAAATGTGTTATTAAAACAGACTCGTCTGATTATACCCTAGGGGGAGTGTTATCGCAGTATAATAAAAACGGTAAGCTGCGTCTAGTAGCCTTTCTCTCCTAAAAGCTCGCCCCTACCGAATCAAACTATAAGATATATAATAAGGAACTACTTGCAATTATTAAATACTTTGAACAATGGCGTCCAAAACTTAAAGGATTGTTGTTCCTAATATACGTATTAACGGACCATAAGAACCTATAGTATTTTATAACTATAAAGCAATTAACGCAACGCCAAATTCGTTGGGCCGAATACCTCTTACAATTCAACTTTAAGATTATATACCAACCGGGCAAACTTAATTAGAAGCCTAACGCATTAATACAATGATTATAAAACCTACCTATAAACGCTTTAGATAAACGGATTACAAATTAATTACGGATCCTATTGCCCCCTAAATATTTTAAGAAACTACGTCCTATATTCCTAGATATGGAACTTAATAGAAACGAATTAGAAATTAATAAATAGGAAATAGAAATTAATAAGCTAATAGAATACAAATATAAGAACAACGCATGGATAGCAGATATAATAGAAGCGATTTAAACAGGAAAACAATAGTATAAAGATATTACACTCGCCAAATGCGAAATTCGTAACAATCAACTATACTATTAACAGAATATGGTAGTCCCAAATTCCAAACCTTTGCGATTCAAGATACTCGAATTTATACACGACTCTCCTATAGCGGGACATCCTAGCCGTGCGAAAACGTATAAGATAGTCCAACGAGTATATTACTGGCCTATAATGTACGACTATATGCGAAAATACATTTAAGCATACAGAACGTGTATTCGTGGAAAGACTTCTTATATAAAGAAATAAGGAGTACTCCAACCATTATTAATTCTAATGTAAAGATGGCGTAATATCTTAATTAACTTTGTAGTAGATTTACCTAGCAGCAATGGATTTATAAATATTATAGTAGTAGTTAACCGCCTTATAAAAATGTAACACATGATTCCTATGGACTTAATTAATATTATCTTAGTAGCTAAATGTTTTGTTAAACACGTCTTTAAGCTATATAGACTCCCTAACTTAATAATATCTAACTATGAAAGCTAGTTCGTTTCAGACTTCTGGCAAGCTCTATATAAACAATTAAGTATATAAACATAACTCTCGACTGCATTTTATCTAGAGACAGATAGTCAAACCGAAATTATAAACGCGATTATAGAATAATACCTATAAATATACTGCTCCTACCTACAAGACGACTGGGAAAAGTGGCTGCCTTTAGCTGAGTTTACTGCAAACAATATAATAAACGAATTAATAGGTATAACACCGTTCTACGCGACCTACGGATAAGACCCTTAACTTAGATTTAAACCACAACCTAAAATTAATGCAATAGGACCCATAATTAAACAGATTCAGTTAATTAATGCGCATAACTTCGCTAATTAAATAAAGCAGTTAATGAAACTACTACGAAGTAAATTAACGTACGCTTAAACGGTATAGGAATGGCATATAAACAAAGGACGAGCTCCCGCGTGGGACTTTAAAGAAGGTAATATAGCTTACCTAAATACATAAAATATAAAGACTTAACGGCCCTTAAAGAAACTTAATTGGAAGTTTACGGGCCTATACTAAATTAAAAAGAAACTAAGCCTATACGCCTATAAGCTTAAACTGCCAACTAAGATAAAAATACATCTAATGTTTTACGTAAGCTTGCTATAACCTTTAAAAGGTAAACCTTTAACTTGTAAAGTGCCGCCGCCACCTCCCGTAATTGTTAATAATAGTAATGGTTCTTACTTTATTAACTTAATTAATAATATATAATGGAAAAAACGATCTAAACAATTTAAACTTCTTATTAAGTAGGAAGGATATAAAACATAAACCTAGGAAACCTATAATTAGATTAAGGCCGACGCGCCTTCCTTAGTAAAAGAATTCTATAAGGACCATCCTTCGCGGCCTACTCCAGCTGGATGGACACGATATAAAGGCAAACAACTACCACCTAACACGAATACACGAAACTCGAATTTAAAAAGAACTTAAAATAAGTTAATTATTAATATTCGTGACGCGATTATATGACACGCAAGATATTAAGGAACTTTAACTGGCGGTTAAAGTTATCTAATTAGTTAGATCTGCCTTGCCAAGACTACTACCTAACGCGAAAATACAACACGTGATAAAAAAATTATAAACTCTTAACTAAATTGAATTATTTTAAACCTTTGGTTAAAAGGGGGGGTACTGTAACAGGACTAGCCTAGTTATAGTAGGAATGTCTTAGTAAAACACTTGACAGATAAACTTGACGCCTTAATCGACTTCTGCCAAGTTCTGCTAGATTAATCGAATTCTACCGAAGTCCGTCCGCGTGTGTACGTGCGCACGCATCGACCAAGACCCCTAACTATTTAATTATAAGATTCTCTGGTTATTCCTTTCTCTTCTTTACACAATGTCTTGTTCTCTTCAAGAGCTATATACCCTTAGATTTAGATAGAATTTATATTGTTTCTTTAAATCTTCCCCGAAGCCTCTTCGCGCCCTTACACTTTTTAACTAGAGGCAACCTATCAAGAATGCCTGCTAAGGAGTATTGGTTAACGTGTATTTAAAGAACTAACCCTATCTCGCAAGAGAGGCCCTTAATTCTTTATACACAGTCCTTAGGTATTTAAAGAGTCAACCCCTATCTAGTATAGGCCCTTAACTTGCGTCTATTATATATATTTACCACCAGATTACTTGCCAAGGAGTATTAGTTAATATGTACCTAAAGAACCAACCCTATCTCGCAAGAGAGGCCTTTAATTCTTTATATACAGTCTCTAGGTATTTAAAGAACCGACCCCTATCTAGTATAGGCCCTTAGTTCGCGTCCATTACGCATTTTAATTAGCTCGCGTCTACTACGCGTTTAGAACTTAATAAGACAAGGAACCCTTAACTTATGTCCATTATGCGTTTTTACCTAGAACCTTAATAAGAGTCACAAGAATCAATATATTAGACATTAGGGCATAAGTCAATAAAGGACAAAATAGATGGAGTAAGGGAATTAATACACAATCCAATAACGTTAACAAGAAGGAGATTAAAGAATTTATAGAGTTTAAGCTCCTTAAGTATGAAGCATATAAGCTTAAGGACGATGACCTATGGGAAACCTACCGCAAAGACTTCAGTACCTTTACAGTATAAACCTTTAGAGACTGTAACCAGATTACTATTTGTAACCTTTAACAATTCCTCCAAGTTTACGGTGTATGGGTTAAGAAGTATAGAAATACTATAATACTAGAAGCCCTTCTTAACACCTTATAAAAAGAAGATTCTATAGAATAGACTAAGCTTAAGATTAGGGAGCATATGGCAACCAGAGGAAAGTTTAATTTAGGACGAATTAACTACCTCCTTAAGAATAACTTTACTAGTACCATCTAAACCCCAATCTTAATCTCACCAACTACAAACCCTACCCTACTTATAATACCACCTACTATACCCTATCCTACCCCTATCCTACCCCTATAACAGAAGCCTAACTATATTAACTTAACCCTATAACTAGAACCACCTAGGGGACAAAGTTAAACCTAGAGTTTTAGCAAGGAGCTAACGAACCTTGCGAAGATATATACGGAAGACAACAAGTATAGCAGAGAAGATAACAACTTTAACTTCAAACTTACCATCTTCTACAACCTCTGTAGCAGAGCCGACGTACCCTAAGAAGCCAAGGTCAAAGCTTACCCCACAATACTACGCGGTCTAGTACTTAACCACTACTACACTAACCTTAAGAATATTACCCTAACCCTTTTGTTTAACCAAATCTGTAATGCTATATATAATTACTTTAAGGGACCTAAATACAGACGCGGTATATTAGGATAATGGAACTTAACAACTCTAAAGTCCATAATAGGCAAGAGCGAGAATGCTGGAAAATTAACCTTAGATTGCCT
>Ga0307507_10002720_pt1 | contig 36296 bp, 7 predicted proteins | sample 7_EM_MG_FD_207223 | JGI IMG/M metagenome (GOLD analysis project Ga0307507, IMG submission 207223) | Populus trichocarpa ectomycorrhiza microbial communities from riparian zone in the Pacific Northwest, United States - 7_EM | ecosystem: Host-associated > Plants > Roots > Unclassified | place...
AATATAAATCATTGGAATTTATTATTAAGTGGTTGTTAAGATATTAAGGTATGAATTTCTCAATTTTTGGTGCGTTTTGACGTCGGACACTCGGTGGTGTCGGACACTCGGTGATGAAACACGTTATCTACTTAATAAATAAGGAAGAATATAGAGAACACGTTAAGTGGGTCTTAAAAAAAACTATAAAAAGAGAAGATACTAGTAGCTATTAAGAAATGCGAGTTCTTTATAAGGAAGACCGATTTTATTAAATTTATTATAGAGCTAGGTAAAATCAGTATAGATCTAAAGAAGGTAAAAGCTATAGTAAGTTGGCAAGAACTAGAGAACATTATATAGTTAAGATCGTTTTTAGGGTTTTGCAATTACTACAAAAGGTTTATAGCATAGTAGTTAAAAAACGTTAAGCCTTTTACTAGACTTATAAAAAAGGAGAAACTGTAGATATAGGGAAGTAAGCAAAGAAGACTATTTAAAGAACTTAAGGAGTTGTTTACTTAAGATCCAGTCCTTAAGATTTATTAACTATAGTTAGAAATAGTAGTTAAAACAGATGCATTAGACTTCGTATTAGGGGCATGCCTATTACAGAAATATTAGGATAGATAGCACCCAGTAGCGTATTATAGTCAAAAATAACACTATTAGAACTAAATTATAATATCTATAATAAGGAGTTATTAGGAATAGTTGCAGCACTTAAGAAATAAAGGGCATTTTTATAAAGTATAGAAAAACCATTTATAGTTAAAATGGACTCTAAGAACCTAATAGGGTTCTTAATAACAAAAGAACTTAACCAGAGACAAGTTAAATAGGCGGAAATGCTTATAGAATATTACTTTAAAATTTAGTATACTAAGGGAACTAAGAACGTAAGGGCAGATATACTTAGTAGAAAAGCAGAACTATAAAATAAGGAAAAGCTATTAGGGGCAATGTTATACAAGGACAGTAATAGATTAATTAGGTATAATTACCTAAGGATTACAGCAACCAGAGAAGAAAGAGCCTATAAGATACTAGAGAGTATATAGTTATAAAGGATCTAAAAAGCGTAGAGTAAGGATTTAGATTTAAAGCAGTACAAGTACTAAGAGGCTACGTATGTACTAAAGATAGTAGCAAAGGAGTTTATGGAAGACTTTTATAAAGGAATAACTTAAGGATATAATAGAGCCATGGGCTTAGTATTAAGACTTTAAGAGGAGTACATTATTTAAGGAATCTAGGGACTAGCGAGGTAAGCTACTAAGGAATGTCTAAATTACTAAAGAAATAAACTAATAAGGCATAAGCTATATAAAGGGCTATAACCTATTAAGACACCAGAGAGACTATAAGAGGTTATATTATAGGACTTTATTATAAAACTACTAAAGTTAAAGGACCCTATTACTGGATAGAATTATAACGCGATTCTAGTAATAGTAGACAAGTTAACTAAGTAGGGCTACTTTATAGCATGCATAGAAGAAATCTTAGTAAAGGAAGTGGCTAAAATCTATATTAAAGAAGTATTTATAAGACATAGAGCACTAATAAAGGTTATATTGGACAGAGATCTAAGATTCGTAGCAGCGTTTTAGGAAGTATTTTTAGCCAAATAAGGGGTTTAAGTAGCAACATTAATGGTATATTACCTACAAATAGATGGTTAAACGGAAAGACTAAACTAAACGTTAGAATAGTATTTAAGGCATTATATTAATTATATATAAAATAAGTAAGTATTATTATTACTAGTTATATAGTTTATATATAATATAATATTATAGGAAGGAATAGGCACATTACCTTTTAAGGCGAATTATGGATACGAGCTAAGAATATTGTTATTGCCACGTTAAGTAAAGAAGACGAGTAGTATAGCTAAGGAAAGAATAGAGAACTTAATAAATCTTTATAGTTACTTGAAGGAAATAGCTAAACTAGTATAAGCAAGGATGAAAAGGTACTATAATGCTAAGAGATCTAAGGGACTAGATCTAAAGGAGGGAGATAAAGTATGGCTACTATACAAAAACTTTAAGAGTTAATAACTAAGTAAAAAGTTAAATTGCGTTAGACTAAGACCATTTATAGTTAAAGCAAAGATCTTAGAAGTTATGTATAGACTTAGCTTACTAGAGAAAATAAAGATCTACCCTATATAGTACGTTATAACGCTAAAACCAGTACACAGGAGTGTTAAACCACTAGTATATAACGTAGATACATATAGAGGATAGGAGAAAGACAAATGGGAGGCTTTAAAGGTTATTAGCTATAAGAACGTTAATGGTAAAATATAGCATAAAGTTAAGTAGGTAGGCTATAATAAGACTACCTAGGAGCTACTAGATAACTTAAAAAATGCTATAAGAAAGGTATAGGAGCATTAAAAGAAAATGGGTTAGGCAGCATTAATAAAGAAGGACTACTAAAGAATAAGTTACCTAAGGGGGACCTAAGAGGAGCAGTTACTAGGGTATTTAGAGTTATTTCCTTTTAAGTTGGAAAAGAATCCGTTCTTTTATTACTAAGTTCCTAAAGGCCTTATTCTATAAGCTTCCACTCCTTAAAATGCACCTTTTTATATACCTTCTTAAGATAAAGTAAATAAGTGGATGTAGTAATGCGGGCTTTAAAGGCCCTCTACTTAGCGTTATAAGAACACTCTAGGTTAGCTAAAGCTTAAGTTAGCTTGCTATTAAGCTTTACAGCAGTAAATTAAACTTAGGACCCTAGTAGTAATTAATAAAGGTACTTAAAGGCTATTAAGAATAATAGGATATATATATTTAGCGTTAGAAACAGAGCAAACGTTATAGGACGATTAAACGTTTGCTTTAGTGCACTCTAAATATAAAGAGGGTTGTTAAGGCGAAGGACTTGCTAATATAATATAAACTAACCCCTCTTTCGCACAACGAGAATATAGAGATGGTATTATCTTATTAAGAGATAGTATAGTAGCAATAGTACGGACACGGCGTTGCGCTTATAAAGAAGGGACTTTAGGTATAATAAGCAACAATATTAACCAAATTAATTAAACAGATATTATACCTCTAGTAAACAACTTAGAGATACTAGAAATCTTTAAGGATAAAGATAAAGAGGGGGGAGATAGTATTACGGACGCTTTAAGTATAATATTATAACTACTTAGAGAAGAGTTAGAAGAAGCTAGTTAGCTAATAAGGGCACGGTCTAGGATAGAACCCGTAAAACTATATAATAAAGAGTAGTAACTAAGGTTATGTAATATTATACGCAGTATACGCAGTGTATGAGGGAAATGTATATATAACCTATATAACACGTATCTTACGTATAAGGAGGATTTAGGAGTATGGATATGTATTTAAGAACCTACAGTCCCTACCTAGATAGTTTCTCTCCTTATAGTGAATCTTAGAATATAATTGGAGTTAATCTATTAGGTAACCACTCTACTAGTTGTTTACTATTATGTTATTAACTTCTTATTTACCTATATACCTAGCCTATTAACGAGTCTACCGTGGTATTTCTCACAGAGCTTTTATTATAATTAGGTAGTAGGCTTATAGATATAGTTAGGGGTAAATAGTAATAGGTAGGCGTTTTAAAGGATAAAACTAGAATTAATAGCGCGCTTTATAATAACGGCACTAATAAGGATCTTATATTTGATATAGGGTCTACTATAAAATAACTATTAGCAATAGTTAGTTATATAAAAGGAGGTATTGCCGCCTATATAGTATTCTACATCTATTATATTATCTACTAGTTCTACTACTATATCTGGTTTATTAAAACCACTACTATTACTAATTAGTCTTGCTACGGAATAGAATTGGCTAGTAATTATATAACTATAGTATAAGCCTTTTTTTATTACCGCCATTATCTTAGGGGGGAGCTTATTAATTTATTTATGCTGCTAAAGTTACCTTAACGGTGCTTATAGCTGCCTAAAAATACGTTTATATCTTTTTTATCCTCCCTATCTTATACACATTTACTATACCTAATCTTTAATAGTAGCGGTAGATCTAGTATATTAAGTATAGCTTTCTTCTATTTAATTGCTTCTAATCAGTATACCTAGTAGTGAGGTTATAATAGGTAGTGCTTTAATTTAAATTTAAGATAGTACATAACGCTATACTTTTTATTTTTATAGTGCTATTAAAGGTAGTAATAGCGTTTAGGTAGCGCGTATAAATGCTTACCTTTAGCTTTATTATAATTATATTATTCAGCAGCCTCTTTCTGCATTTTAGTAGTAGTTAATCTCTTCTTTTTACTAATAACTTTCTCTACTATATTTTTATAATTCTTATTAGAGGACCCTACTTTCTTACCTACCGCTTAAAGCGCTGCCTTAACATATATATTAACAGCCATATTAACAGCCGTAGTAATTTTAGTATCTTTAGCTTTAGTAGACGTATTAAGAAGCGCAGTAGCGGTCTTATATCTAACTATAAGATTAACCTAAAAAGCCTTCCTCGCGTACTTTAATTATATCTCTATTATTCCCTCTACTTTACGCTATTTATCTATATTATTAACTTTTTTAAGTATTATAGGATCCTTTAGACTTAATAATGCAATAATAGTAGTTAATTAATTAAGCTAGAAAGAATAAAGGCCGTAATATTTACTGGCTTAACGCGTATTTTTAGCAATAAACTTTTAGAATTTAAAGACTCCAAATAAGATGGGTAGAACGTTACTAAATAGCGTTTTGCTATTAGTATACACAGCCATACTCAAAAGAAACGTTTAAGGGCCTTTAGACTGTTCTACAGCAGTAGGAGGTATTAGTGTAGATTTGACAGCAAGGTTTACTTCTTAAGGCGCTTTAAAAGTATTCTTTATAGTATTTTTAGATGCTTTGGCTCTCCTCCTGTGTAACATAGCGCTAACCATAATAGGAAAAATATAGGCTTTAAATAGCTTTAAAAAAATAGGTGACGGCGATGTATTGGTATAGAGGATAGGTGGTATCATGCGCGGGTATAGAAAAGTGGTTCAAATAGGTGAGGATTTGGTAAATTTCTGTACTAGATTAGGGTTTTTAATATAAACCCGTCCTTTTCTAAAGCGACTGTATACTACTGCCGCGATTGTATAGTTTGCAGCAAGTTGCCGCGAACTGCAACAATACGCCTAAAAAAAATCCTAATGTATATAAAGAATAGCAGCTAACGGAAATAGATATTCTTAAACTAGAAGAAGATAATATAATATATAACCTATTGCATAAGCAGCTAACTAAAAGTATTAAAATTACGACTCTAAATAAGCGACCTCTTAGTAGGATAATCCTTTGTGAGGGCGCGAAGAGGCTTTAGAGAAGATTTAAAGGAACAATGTAAATTCTATCTAAATCTAAGGGTATATAGCTCTTGCAGAGTACAAGACGTTGCGTAAAGAAGAGAAAGGAATGAGAGAATTATATAATTAAATAGTTAGAGGTCTTGGTGGTCGATACGTGCGCACATGCACACGTGGTCTTTGACGGACTTTAGTAGAATTCAATCAAAGCGTCGGAATTTATCTGTCAAGTGTTTACCCGAGACATTCTTACTGTAACTGGGCTAGTCCCGTTACATCCTTAACTATTAATTAAGTTAGAACCGTTTTGCTATACTTCTTTAGTAAGCCTATAGCCTTATTTATATTATAATCCTATTACGGAGCGAGCACAAGCGGTGATAATATATAGCAAAGTAGATGTTATTAAGCTATGTACATAAACTGCGTAATAAGGTCAAGACGTTGTGTAAGGAAAGAAGGTAAGGAAATGGGAAGAAAGGGTATATATTGTTAGTTTAGTTACTTAGTCAATACATATACAGAGTAGAATAGGATTTAAGTAGCGGTCCTAGCAGAACTTAGTAGAATTTAGTAGACTTGGCAGAATATAGCAGAATGCGATAAATTGCCGTAGATTGCCGGCAGATTGCTATCAGATTATTATCTTACGGTTAGTCTTTTCTTGCTATGTTAGTAGAAATAGGTGGATATAGGTGGACGTATATAAGGTATTATGGAGGTGTCCCGTAATAGTACTGTATAATTATAGCACCTGTTGTACTAACCACGTGCTTACGCGTTTGATACACCAAGTACGCGTTTACGCGTTCGGTATACCCACTCGCTTACGCGTCTGGTGCACTCCTGAAACACTAGCTAGTTAGGGGGGAGGTGCGTTAGTATATAGACCACGTAGCCCACCTTAATAGAACCGATAGTCACCACCGTCTAAATGAGCATACGATACTATACGTATTTCGTGCCCCTAGACACGACTCACTTATACCATTAAATTGGTACCGACAAGTACCCCCCCTTTAAACTTGAGCTTCTATAAGATGGGGCTATAGTAGTTCTAGGTAGAGTTTATAAAAGTTTTTTGCGGCTTATATAAGTCCTATAGAGTTAACGGGTTCCTATATAGGCTTAATAAAGCCTCTCTATTTTATAAGGTATATATATTTACGTTTCCGTTTATTATACTTAATATTATTAACTCTTTTAATAAAGTATTCATTCTTACTATCTACTTTAACTAGTAGGGGAGGGTCCTAAATTAATTTAGGCAGGGCATCTAATATAGGGGCGGTAGGGTAGAGGACTAACGTATAGAACACGGGGTGGATTTTAACCGTATTAGGGAGTTTTAGTTGGTAGGCATAAGAAGAGACAACCTTTTAAACCTTATAAGGGCTAGCGTTCTTCTAATTAAATTTCTTAGTAGGTTGTTTTATGTTTAAGTTTCTTGTATTTAGCTAGATAAAGTTACTAATTTAGTAGGCTGGTACTGGGGTTTAATTCTTATTTGCTATAGCTTTATAGACAGATTAGGCCCATATTATTTTGTTAGTAAGGAACTCTTATAGTTCTTCTATCTTCTTTATAAATTTATTTGCCTCTATAACTTATAAGGCGTAATAAGCTGGGTAAGGAATATTACTAAAGGGTTTAAACCCCATTTGTAGGTGCTAGCTATAGTTAGCTAGGAATAGGGAGACCTTTATAGTTTCTAGGACGGAGTTATTTATAGTAAACTTAGTAAATATAAGCCAGTCTATTTAGTTGTCCTATAAATATAATGTGTATATTTAAATATACTGTTCTATTACAGCATTTACACATTCTATTTAACTGTCCGTTTCTAGGTAGTATGCTGTAGATAATAGTGCTTTAATGCGGAGTTAAGTAGTTAGCTTTTTTTTTTAAATATAGAGACAAACTGGCTGTTTCTATTAGAGATAATTGTTTTAGGGAGCCTATGGAGTTTCTATATATAGTCTAGGAATAGTCGGGCAATGGTAGATACTAATATATTAGGGTAGGCAATTAAGTGTTTTATCTTAGATAGTTGGTCTATAACTACTATAATATTTATGCAGCCTTTGCTTACGGGGAGCTTAATAATAAAGTTAATTAAGGTATTCTTCCATTTTTTATTTTTTATTTTTTTTATCAATTGTATTATACTACGTATAATACTGCGCATGCAGCCTCAGGCTATGGCGCTATAGTTCTATATATATGAATCCTTTCTAGGCAGCTTAATATATACTAGTAGCAATGTCCTAGTAGTTTATAAACCCTTAAGGGTTTACAGCTCCTTAGTAAAATGCTAAGTTGCTACAACTACTAGGGAATGAGAAACGATAGGAAAAAAGAAATCCTAACACCTATCCCTGTCCTTTTGCAATTTATTTCTATCCTTTTGCTCTCTAATATCTTTTTAAGAGCCTAGTAGGAGTTACCTCCTTCTAGAATCCTATGCTTTGTCTATTCTTCTATAGAGCCTTTTGAGCTAGTACTATGTACTAGTTTAGCTACTTAAAGTGTCTCACAGTCTCTGCTATTAGCAAAGTGATTCCCTTTACAATTAATGCAAAGAGGGGTAGTATGTTGACAAGGCTTGCCTGTTGTTGTATAGGTAGAGCAGGAGTGGTCTTTAGATAGATATGCAGCCGCACAAAATCTGCAGGCCCTAGTAGAGCATCTATCTCCTATATGGCCAAATTTTTGGCAGCTAGTACACTGCGTAGTAGGAGAGACTTCTAGGTATTTTACTACCTTAGTAGCTGTACCTGCAATTGAGATCTCTCTTTGCTTAAGGATTTCTTGTCTTTTTCCCTCGTTCTCTATAGTAAAAACTATAGAGCTGAATCTGGTGTGTAGATTGTGTCTTTTTACACTAGATAAGATCCATCTAGGTAGTCCTTATATCCCTACAGGATTAAAGGTCTTAATTTCTTCTTTTAGAAGCTTAGAGCCTCCCTCTCCTAGAAATGGTAGAGTAGGAACCCCATGGGCTATAATTTAAACCCATGGTTCTAGTTTTTGTTCTCTTTAAAAGGTAAAACAGTTATGCCAGATCTCCTTGTATTTAATTAGGAAATCTACATTATACTCTTCTATAGTTATAAGGAGAATATTTTGTTTTCCTTTAGTTCTAGCTATAGACGCTAGAACTGGCTTTTCTACTTGCAATTTTGATGCAAATAATTGATTGACTTTGTTTCGTATAGAGAAGGTATCTAGAGGCTCGTCCTTTTAGTCTATAATTAGGACTAGCTTCCTTTCTTATAGCTGCTTTTTCTTACTTCTAGTAGAAGTAGAACTCCTACTAAAAGGAGAAGGGGTAGAAGAAGAAGATGGTAATAAGGAGGGTAGAGAGGACGAAGAAAGGAGGTCCCTCTTTAGCCTCTCTGCGTACGTTTCCTTAATAGGGGCTACCTCCTTACGGAGAGCCCTTACTTCTTCTACTAGTCCTTTTAGGACATCGCCTGCCTTTTCTTTTCCTTGTATAAAGGGATTTTCTCCTACTAGAATACTCCGTGTATAGTCTTCTAGCTGTTTAACTTGTTCTTTTTTTTCTTTTTCTTCTAGCCCTTTATAGGCCTGGGTTAGGCTTTCTAGGGCCTTTTGTAGGTATTGTTCTGGAGAGAGGGAAGGAAAAGATATACTAGGTATACTATCCGTAGTAGTTGTTGGTTTTATAGTCTTTTTTGCAGGTTTTTGGTGTTCTTTTTCAGGAGAAGTCTGAGGATGTTCTCTTTTTTCTCCTTTCTTAGTAGGAGGAGAAAGAAAAGAAGATGAAAATAGAAATTTATTGCCATTTCTTTCTATAGGGGTTTCGCCTATAGACTCGTCGTCGTCACTTGTCTCTATAGGAGGTTTCTTTTTAGGCCTGCCAGGCTTTGGCATCTTGTAGGGGGAGTTATAGGGGTTTTTTTTAGGTAAAAAACCTTGCTAGTTTTTACTATCCTTATACCCTTTTTCCTTACTAATCCTACTAGAGGATTTCTGGGGAGATTAGGCTAAAAGGTAGTAGAAATACTAGACTCCCTAGTTTTCGTGGTTTTGTGGTTTTGTGGTTTTGGTGTTCCTACCCCTATCTCGCTTATAAGCTAGGACCCCTTTTGCCAAGGCCTCTGCCACAGAACAAAAGGGGGTAACAAGGAGAATAAATCTACCTCTAGCTTGCTAAGTAGGCGGAATTAGGTCTTAGGAGTTTGAAAATCGATAGTTTTTGATGGTAAGATGGATATGCGTAAGTTTGGAAGTGCGGCGCCACCTTTTAGTAAGGTTGCATGTGTATATTCTTCCATCTTTGGTCTAGAATAGGTAGTAGCTTTAGAAAACCGTTATATGTCTTATACAAAGCTTTAGCTTGTTGGTAGGTATAGTAGCTAAAGACATACTTTCGTATTATATTATATATATTTAGCTAGTAATATTCTTATTAAAACAGTTCTAGGGTTTTTTCTTAGCCTGGGTGACTGGCTATTAGTAGGTTATGTATATATTTAAGGAGCTTAAGCTTAAGTTTATTATGGTTAGGTATAACTAGGCGGTTCCTATAGTATAAGCGGTCTCTATAAGCTTTGCATTTACTTAGAGAAATCCTTTTAGAGCGTCTAATGCCATCTTGGATTAGCTTAAGTGTCTCTTAAATAAACTCGTTATTTGGGTATTTGTTGACTACTATCTGCTTAATTAATTAATCAGTTATTTAAAGGACGTGTATTGTAACGTTTTTAATAGGAGGGTTAAATAGCTTAGGGTAAAGTAGAGTTTGATTATAGTAAGCACGCGCTTCTTCCTATACTAGTATATCTTATAAATGTTAGGTTAGGGTATTAGGTTTTTAACCTTAAACGGCTAGATAGTATATAATTAAGAATTAGAAACGGGACAGATATTTTAACTAGTGGGCTTAATAATAATTTAGCTATTTTATAGTTATAAAATACTATAGATTTTTATGGTTGCTAAGGACCTTAATTAGAAATCCGGTGCCTTCTAGTTTGGGTTGCTATTATTTAAAATATCTAATAATAGCTAATAATTCCTTATTATAGATCTCGTAGTTATATTTAGCTAGACTTAGTTATTTTAAGAAGTATGCTATAGGGTGCAGTACTCCTTCCTTATTATACTGAGACAGAATGCCTCTAGTAATATAGTTGGATAAATCAGCTTTTATAACGCTTTTTTGGGTTGGGTTAAAGTGTTAGAGTATAGGTACAGTAGTAAATATAACTTTTAGATAGGTAAAGGCCTTCTTATATTCCTTATTAAAGATAAAAGCTTTATCCTTTTAAGTTAGAGCTATAAGGGATGAGACTAGAGCGGAGAAGTTATTAATAAATTATTAGTAGAAGTTAGTAAATCCTATAAAGGCTCTTATATCCTTAACGTTCTTAGGTTCTTGCCAGTTCATAATTACTTTAATCTTCTTTAGGTCTATTTATATGCTATCTATAGAAATAATAAGTCCAAGGTATAGGACTTCCGTTTTATAGAATTTGTATTTATTTATATCTAACTATAGGCTAGCTCTACGCAAAGCTTTTAGAATAATATTAACGTGTTTCTTATATTTAGTTAGGTTATTGCTGTATACTAAAATATTATTAATATAAGTAGTACAGAAAACGTCTAGGTAAGGTTATAGGGTATTATTTATAAAGTGCTAAAATAAACCTGGGGTATTTATAAGGCTAAATAGTATTACTAAGTATTTAAATAGTCTATACCTGGTGCGGAATACAGTAAGCCATTTATCTCCTTTTATAATATGGAGGCGGTTAAATGCGTAAATAAGGTTAAGTTTTATATAGTAGCGAGCTTTACTTAATTAGTTTAATGTTTTTTAAATTAATAGGAGCGGGTACCAATTTTTAATAGTAATAGCGTTAAGAGCTTAGTAGTCTATATAAAAGCGCAGACTGCCGCTAGGTTTCTTAACAAAGATTATAGGTATAGCTATAGGCGAAGAGCTTACCCTAATAAATCCTTTACTAAGGTGTTTGTCTAAGTACTTCTATAGCACTTAGAGTTTGTTTTGGAATATTCTATATAGTGGTCTAAATCCTAGCTGTTTTCCTTCTTTAAGTATAATCTTGTGGTTATATAGTTAGTGCTCTACTAACTTATTGGCTTTTTTTTATAAGAATACCTCTAGGTGCTTATAGTGGCACACTAGTACTTTTATAGTAGGGTTAGTGTGCTTCTTTGGTACTAGTGCCTTTTTAATATCAGCTATTATAACGGCGAAGATTGTATATTTAGGTTTCCTAGTAAGTTGTGCTAGCGGGGTAGCTCTAATTATATGGATATTTAAGGTGTTAAGTAAGCTTAGATTATTCTTAGTTTCTTATATAGTTTCTTATTTGGGTTTAGGTTTAGTATTAGGTACAGAGTTAGTATTAGATTTAGGTTTAGGTTCTTTAAGTATCCTTTTTATAGTAGAATACCAGTTCTTCTAGTATTTCTATATATTAAGCTTAAGCTTCTACTTAGTTTAGGATACAGCAGTTAGAGTTAGTTTATATGGTTATATATTATTTTTGGGTTCTTAGTAGACATTAATAGAAATCTTATATTGGTGGAATTTGGTAGAATTCTTAGGTAGGTGGAATTAGGTAGACTTTTTAGGTATAGGGTAAACGTTAGTAGAAATTTTAAACTAGTGGATCCTAGTGGATTTTTTAGATTTTAGTTTAGAGTCTAAGTAGTGGGTTATAAGGCACTTCTGCTTATAGGGAGCGGTAAATAGAAGCTTAAAGTTGTCCTAATTAATGGTTACCTTATATAGCTTTATCTAGGGTTGTCTAAGGATTACTAGGTAACCTAGGGTAGTTATAAAAAGCTTAATTAATTCTTTATAGTTTAGGTATTAGAGTCTTAGGGCTACTATATAAGTAATACGGCCTAAGATAGTGCGTTTGCCATTAAATCTAAATACATTAATATACTAGTTAAGGGGTGTTAGGGTAAACCTATTGTCTTACACAAAGATCTTATTAATAAATTCTATACTACTAGTACCTATGTTAATTAGGACTTGAGCGTTAGCCTATTAACCTTTCTACTAAAGATAGTAGTTAACGGTTATACTACAATCCTAAGAGTTAGGGTTTACAACATTTAATGTATTTAATGAGATCCTGTAACATAGCTGTCCTAAAAAGCAACTTAACTCTAAAATATACCTTTTAGTAGTAAGCGGAAAGGGGTTTTTATAAAATGTTAGTTGTAACTTTATCCTTATAAATGGTGCTTACTAGATATAGGCCTAGAGTTAGATAAAGATTAAGGACGGTAACTAGAGGATTAATATAGTAAATAGTTATTAGTGTTAGCCATTTATAAGTCGTGTTGGGGTATAGAGATAGAGTAGTATTTTAAAATATGGTTCTTACTTCTGCATTTAAAGCAGAGGCCTAGTTTAATGTGTTGTTCTTATTTAGGGGACCCTAGTAGAGCGTATCCTAGGGTCCCTATATTAATATCCATGGCATTAGGGTGCTTAGGCTAAGATAATAACTTAATGGATATTTATAGAGCTGTTGTATTATATTAAGGGGTGGACTTCGGTATTAGGCATAGTATATTATTATACCATTTATTAATAATATTTATGCAGGCGTTAAAGGCTTTTGGTAGATCTATACCTATTAGGAAGGTTTTTAGTTTAGGGCTTAGGGACTTAATAAGGCTATTAAGTAGTACAAAGTTATTCTAGCCTATTTCTTTTACATAACAGTTAAATTTGGAGAAGTATACTAGAAATCTTTTTGTTCCTTAAGTTATATAGTTTATCTTCCTCTAAGCGGTAGCTTAGTGGTTTAGGTTACTATATATAGCTTTAAGAAGTATAACTAGACTTTATACTAAGTTTGGTTAAAGGGGTTTAATAAGATTAGCTATATCTCCTCCTAGTTAACTTAGGACGTAGTAGAGTTAGTTAGCTTTAGTTAGGTAGCGGTTAGTATTACTAGTTAGCTTATTTTTAAGCTAGCTTAGGAATAATTAGAGTTCTTATTATTTACTAGTAAATATTAGGGGGTCTAGTAGTTATTCGGATTATTGCGGTGCGGTAGTTGAATTAGGGTAAATAGTTACTATAGGTTTAGGACTCTTATCCCACATATTTATCTTTAGAGAAGGCGTTTAGTCTTAGGGCCCTATTATAGGTATCTTAAGGGTGCGGACTTCTTCTTAGAGGTCCTTAATTATTTATAGGTGTCGTGCTTCTTATTCGGCTTATTATTAAGTTAAAGTGGCTTAGTTCTATATAAGGGCATCTATAAAGGACTTCTGTATCTCTGCTAATTGTTTTTAGAGTGCGGATATAATGCCAGCGGCTATTTTAGGGGCTTTAGGGTCGTTCTGCATTTTGGAGGGTAGTATATAAGGTTAACGCAACGTAGTATTACGGAGTGAGCATAAGCGGTAATAATATATAGCAAAGTAGATATTATTAAGCTATATATATAAACTGCGTAATAAGGTTAAGACGTTACGTAAGGAGAGAAGGTAAGGAAATGGGAAGAAAGGGTATATATTATTAATTTAGTTATTTGGTTAATATATGCACGGAGCAGAATAGGATTTAAGTAGCGGTCCTAGCAGAACTTAGTAGGATTTGGTGGACTTAGTAGAATATAGCAGAATGTGGCAAATTGCCGTAGATTGCCGGCAGATTGCCATTAGATTGTTATCTCACGGTTGGTCTCTTCTTGCTGCGTTGGTGGAAACAGGTGGACACAGGTGGACGTGTATAAGGTGTCACAAAGGTGTCCCGTGACAAATCTTTAATAAGATAAGTTAACGCGGTAGATCTTCCACTTAATATAATAGAGAGCTCCTATAGCTTCTTTAATCTCTTATAAATATGATAGTAGGTATATAAGAGTGAATCTGTATTAGGAAATGGATGCTTTCTTTACGGGCAACGCGTCCTCGTTTGCTGGCCCGCCGCTTTATCCTAGCCCGTACTTTGACCTCTTCGAATAAAATCGCCCTCCTCTTGCCGTTTTATTCTCCCTCCTCTATTTCTCTTTCCTCTCTAATACCGCGTATCCTCATTAGATATTATCGCCTCGGTTTAACCTCCTCGCTCTGCCCTAAAGTCATTTTATTTACCTATTGGCGTTAGCATACATATAAGCCACTTCCCTTATTTTCCGTGTTTTAGACTAATAGTAGCGCAGTACTTCTTGGGCTCTCTAATAACGACTTCTTCTCCTATACTCTTTTTATGGTAATAGATAAAACGGCTCTTTCTATTCTTGCCGCTAAAGTAGCTATTACTATTCATCCTTTCTATAGCCTGACCTATGCGTATTTAACATAAAGACATTTAGATAAAGAAGAAGAGATTTTACATATTAGGTATAGATATAAATAGGGGTTATAGGAGAACGTGTATAGATATTTTAGGACCAACGTAAGTATGGATTAAGAACGTTAAAACGCGCAGAGATATAAAAATAGGTAAGTCCTATAACAAAATCCGTATATATATATCTATTGCGTTATTATTATCCTTAATTTCTAATCCTAGTTAGATCTTATATTCCTCCTAAGTAAAGGTGGCTCTCTTAAATAAACTTACTTTAGGTGCTATTGTTAGCTACTTATAGGGGGGATATTTTTAGGGCCTTCCTTGGCAGGGTAATAAGTAAAGTTATTATTATTATTGTTTAAGTATAACGCGTTATCGCGTTATTATATATAAAGTTTCTTTTTAAGGTGGGATATTATTAAGGCCTTTCTAGGCAGTGTAAGGAGAATTTAGTATAATGTGACGGGCTTATATAAATGCCTCTAAACTAAAGCTTATAGATTGCTACTATATAAAAATACTAAGCTAAGAAAAAGAAGGAGAAGATTATTAGAGACTAATAAGATATAAAAGGGTCGCTTAGGCGCCAGTAGTAAGCGAGCTATAGCGATTTTCTATCCTAGAGACGGAAAATCCTAATTAGTTAGCTTTATAAGTAGTGCTAGTAGAATATGGCAGAATTTAGCAAATTGCCTAGAAAACGGCAATATAGTAGGTAACGCGCTTTAGCACCGTTATAACAGTGGTCTTAGTTTTTACTTCTAATATAATGTTATTAAAATCTATATACTCCTAGTAAGCCGCCTTTATTATCTTATTATTAGTAAATATTTTGCCTAGCTTAAACTTATTATCTTTAATATCTTACTAGTATAGTAGTTTATTAGTTCCTTTAAGTTCTCTTAACTCTAGCTTTTATAGCTAATAGCCTACGCCATACTTAGCGTTCTTATAAATTCGGTATATATTATTATTGTTAGGTGAAACCTAAGTAAATAGTTATATAGCCGTAAAGTATGGGCGACCCTAGGGCGACTTAGGGGTAACTCGCCTGTGAGGCATGTGCGCTATACGTGCCTAGGGAAACCCCTTCCTTACCTTATATCTTAGACTCCTCCTTCTCTTTTAAGGATTTGTCTGTCTATATAATATACCCTATTATTTTATTATTAAGCTCCCTATCCATATCCTCACCTTATATTTAAATCCTTACCAATCCCCTTAGGAGGATAGCCGGTTTAATTTTCTTACGATACCTCTAAAGATAAGATTAACGCCTATACTTAACGATAACACGCCTACGATATAACGTTTAAACGCCTTAGGATTTAGTGCAGATAAAGCCTTTACACTAGCAATATCTAAGCCACCTTTTAAATCTTAAGATGATTAGATATCTATAAACGCTAGAGACTAGTTTAACTTATATACTTAGGCTTAATAGAAGCTTAGTAAGGTTACTAGCGTCCTACTAAATACTACTAACCCAAAGGAGCTAGATAAGCTAGCTAAGAAAATAGCCAACTTATAGAGCATTATCGACTTAATAAAGCCCTCCTATTATTTCTTAAGTAAAGAATATAAGTTATATAGCAAATATATACGCTAAATAAATCTTAACGCCCTAGTTAAGAAGTTACTATCCAATATTAGTGGCACTACTTAACAGAAGTTTAACTGGTGGATTGCCGCGGTTAAGAACTAATTTAAGGTTAATGACGCTAACTATAACTGCGAGCGATATACATGCTAGGCCATTAAAGATCTTATAAAAGCGAAGATAATTACCTAACTAGTATATTACCGGCTAGGCGCTAAAGATAAAGGTCCTTTACTATAGGATAAATTTAAGACTATAGTCTAAGACCAGATTAAGGACCCTATAGTAAGACGCTTTAATAATACTACTATATACTATATAACTGTAATAAAGGAGAACTAGAAGTTTAATACCTTTTTAGCCTATATACGTAGCTTAGAGGACCTCTTAGTATATACCCCTTTTATTAATCCTAATTAATAGGTAGACTTTTAGTTCTTATATCTTCTAACTTACCTATAAGTAGAGCTTTTCCGCCAGAACTTTGCTATACGGATAAGAACTACTAAGGACCTCTTTGCTGAAGTCTACTATATAGAGTAATTGCTTAACACTATAAAGCTTGCAGAAGATTGCGTAGTCAGTAGTAGCAGATCCTTATACTTAAAGCGCGGTCGTAGTATAAGCTCTATAGGATTAGGTTTAGAAGACAGAACCTAAGGAAGGCAAGGCTTTCCTAAATAAACTCCTAGGGAGATAACTTAGCAGCTAGATGGCTCTAAGGACCACCTAGACGCTAATACTATATATATATTATAAGAAGAACGTAGATAGTAACCGTAAAGAACACTAGTGGTAAGCCGCTATAGATAAAGCCTAACTATTCTATGTATATACTATATAGGTAACGCATGGCTAAAGTATAGGTTAGTGGCGGATTTAATGAGTATATAGCCTTACCGTGTATAAATTTGGTTGCATATAAGTAACCTAAGATTTACCCGCGCTGGTATACCATAAGGCTAAAGTATAGGGTTAGCGGCAGTTATTAGGTATACCGCCTTACCGTCTATAAGTTTGGCTATATATAAGTAACCTATAACCTACCTATAAGGTACTAGCAACCTGCTTATATAAGTAAGAATTTAGCGGAATTTGGCAGAACTTGGCGGAATCTCTATATACCTATCTTTCCGTATATAAAATTAGGACGCTCTTTCCCTTCTAATTTTTTCCTTACCAAGGTTTTTTTATAGGGTTTTATTAAGACTTAAGTATATAAAGGATTAGGGACGATCCTTTTAAAGGGGGGAGCATTATTAGATAAAACTTAAGTAGATAGTTATATAGCTGTAAGGCATAGGCGACTTGCAACTTACCTATAAGGTATATGCGCTACACATACCTAGAGAAACCCCTTCCTTACCTCGTACCTTAGACTCTTCCTTCTCCCTTAAGGATTTATCTGTCTATATAATATACCCTATTATTCCATTATTGAGCTCCTTATCCACATCCTTACCTTATAAAAAACTTACCAAAAAACCTAAAAATCGGTCTTTAACATCTTAACAGCACCTTAATAATAAATTAGAGTCTTCTACCTATTTTAAGATCTTTATTAAAGTTTTAAAGTAATTTAATAAGTAGTTCTTAATATATAATAATTGAGCTTAAATTTAAGAGCCAAATCTTAATAACTCTTAATATATTAATAACGGCTAAATAAGTTACTTTAAAACTTTAATAGAGGTCTTAAAGTAAGTATAAGAGTCTAATTATAAATTTTTATAATTTACTATTAAGCTGATATTAAGATATTAAAGAACGATTTTTAGAGTTTTTAGTAAGTTTTTAAAGTAGGCCACTTAGTAGAGTAGGCCGCTTTCAGGTAAATTATGTAAACAAATTCTTATTATATATATTACTTTATCCTATAGTTAAAAGGTTATATAAATTACTATAGCTATTTAGATTTATTGTTTATTAATTAACTATATATTTATAAGGCATATTACCTAAGTATATAATAGGGAGTAAGTAAGTCGAGTATAAATTATAGAAGAGTTAATAGAAGAGGGCGATATGGTAAAGAGTAGATATAGTAATACCCTAGTATAGAGATGAACTAATAAGGAGTATAAGAGGGCTTTAAGCCTAAAAGGCTTATAAGGAGGTGCTAAGGGCTAGTTAAAGGCTAGCCTTAGCACCTCTAAGAGCTTTTAGGCGTACTTAAGTAAGAAATAAAAGATTTCTTATAATATTGTATATTATTAGGGCTCTATAAAAATCGGCCTTTATACCTCTACATAGTAGAGCCCGGGAACCTAGTAGTACTATTAGCGTTTTATTAGGATTGTACTAATAGTGTTACAGAACGCCACTGCAGGAGCCTCTATAGGAGACTCCTTAGTAGAGCCCCGTGCTCTTGTGTACACCTCGCGTATAGCTTACGTTAACTACGCGTAGTATATTACCTCCCTACGCCCTCGACCTTTACAATCGACCACGCAACGTTTTATAAACTCCTTAAATATATACATTCTATAGCTACTACCTCCGTCCCGTAATAAATAGACTACTAAAATAAATACAGAGACGTATATATAGCTACACTTCGCCTTCGCCTAGCCTATTTACCTTTATAGTATATTTACCTTTTATATTATACTTCTAAGATATCTTAAAAGGTCTAGAGGGAAGTAGTAGAAGGGTTTAGTAGTTTACCTATATACTGCCTTTAGCTAGGCGGGGATATCTTCCCTAAGGAGCTAGAAGGGGCGTATCCTCTAATATTCTTCTAATAGATCTTATAGGCTATTTAGAATTACTAGAGAACTTCTTAACCTATAAGCTATTATACTACTATATATAGGCCTCTATTTATAAAGAGTATTTAGGTAATATTATTATATCCACCCTAATAAATAGCTAGTCTTTTACTATATAGTAGTTATAAAAGCGTAGTATATAGTATACTAACTATATAGGCTATTTATATATAGTATAGTATTGTATTTAGGATATAAATGCTTACTAGCTATACGTTTAGTCCTAGGACCTTTATCTATAGTCGGAAGGCAGCTATGGATTTTACCTTAATTTATTTTTAATATAGGAGAAAAGTCAGTATTATTTATAAGCTGCTCTATATAGTTAATCTTTATACTTTTACCGCCTTCTTTTAGCGGCGCTTTTACTTAATATCTACTTATCTTATAATATATATAGTAGATCTCTACTTATACTAATAGCTTCCTATTCTCTATTACTATAGTAATACTCTACTAATATAGCGCTAGGTCTCCGCTTAGTATTATAGTAGCTTTAATTTTTTTATTCACTCTCTACTACTTATAGGTAAAGGGCTTCCTAGCTTATAAGCTTGGGCGCGTTGCCCTTTTAGGGGGCCCTTATTCTATATATACGTTCTAATATTTAGTGTACCTCCTTCTCTACTAAGTAACCTTATAATATGGTTACTCTCTATATAGTAGTTGTGTCACAATAACGAAGTATTATATGCGATCGCTAGATAAACAGGCATAGGTATAGCTATCGTAGAGACTTAAGAGGATTGCTAGAGAACTAAACAAGAATGTAGCTGCAGGCGAATCTATATAGAGGCAATTAGGGCGGACAAACTAGCTGCCAAACAATACTAAATGAGGAAGGAAATAAACAAACAAAGAAAGGAATCCTATGATGCCAGCTGCGCGTATAACGTAGCGTATATAACGGACAGTCCCGTTATAAGTTACGTCTATATATATATCTAGTAGTAGTACTACTACTTTGCGTTCTAGCATAGTATATAGTATCCTTTTATAAGCCCCTATAATTCTATATAGGCTTTGGTTTTAGAGCTTCTCTAGTAGTACTACAGAGCTCTTTACTATTGGTTTGCTATTTAGTTCTATACCCTAGATCTAGGCGCCGTATAGCATTACTAGCCATATATATAGTAGTTATATATATCTAAATAGGGGCTTATATAGTTCTTCCCTTAACCTAAAGACCGCCTTTTATTTATTGCTTTCTTTAATTCTAATCTAATAGTATGCCTATCTTAGATCTCTCTTTATAAAGATTTACGCGTTACTAATTCTATCCTAGATTTCGCTAATTAAGGGTAAAGAATACCTATCCTTTTTAGTAATACTATTTAACTATTTATAGTTAATAAATAGCCTCAGTTTTCTACTTTTCTTTAGTACAATGTAAGGCTATTGCCTAGGTGTATAGTAGAGAGTAGGTAAGCCGAGCATAAGTTATAGAAGAGTTAATAGAAGAGGACGATATGGTAAAGAGTAGGTATAGCAATACCCTAAGTATAAAGACGAACTAATAAGAAGGGAAGGGCTATAAGCCCAAGGTGCTTATAAGGAGGGCTAAACCTAGCCTTTAGCTAGGCCTTGGCTACCCCTAAGTGGTCCTTAGGCAATATACCTAAGTAAGGGATAAAATATCCTTTATATACAAATAGTACTAAATATCCTACTAATAACTGACATGGTTAGATATATCCCTTTTATAAGTTTTATTAAATAATCTCTTTAAGTACTTTTAACTTTTCCTCTATTAGTTTACAGATCAGAAAAAACTTTAGACTAATTTCTAGCTCTAATTTTATCTTATAGTCCTATACTATATACTTTAATAGCTTTTTACTTTTTAGGCTCTATAGTTTTTTACTATACTTATAGTATCTTTTTAATATATAACTTAAGTCTCGCCTAATCTCTTTATATATTACTCTAACTTAGTACTATACTAGAAAAAGGCAATATAGTAATATATAATCTATTAAATTAGAAGCCGTTTAAAACCTTTAAAATTACGACTTAGTTTAAGCAACTACTAAGTAGGATACTCCTGAATTATTAGCTAATCTAAATTAAAAGGACGCCTCTCTTTAAGCTCGCCGGTTGTTAGATAATCTATATTTTTTTAAAGGCGTGGGTCACGTGCATAAGTCACGTACACGGAGCACATGCATTATAAATCTCTCTATCTTAGCTTAGAGCCAAAGGGGCTTAAAAAACATCAATCAACCTATTTCATTAATAAATAGCTCTATATGCACTATCTAATAGTTATAAATCTGGTCCGCTAACTTAAGAAGCTATTTAGCTATTACTTAATTATTTAAAGAAATTCTACCTTATTGTTAGACTCTAACACCTTATTATTATAGGACGCAGACTCTGATAGAAATCCTACCTTAATTGTTATAGGATAAGTCTTCCACGAGATTCCACGAGATTCTACAAGATTTTATAAAATTCTACCCCAATTATTACAGGACGACCCTAACAACAAAAATACCATCTCAATTCCTCCTTTGCCTATTAGTTAAATAACTCCACTAATATTAAGTTTGTCTACTCTAATCATCTTTAATAAGCCAGAAGACTGGGAATAATGGCTATAGCAACTCCAAGCCCTTATAGATTAGCAAATTTAGGCCTATATTGACCTAGATAATACAGCACCTTAATAAGGTCTACTTTAAGAACCACCCTATCTAGAGGTTATAGATTTTAACAAGGATGCAACCTTATATATATAGCTCTTAATAAATTAACAGAAAGTGTATAAGAATAGCAGATAATACTATAACTAGGATATAAAGTATTTCCTAAAATAAGAAGAGTATCTTTAATAGATCTACATCTAGATTACGTCCATAGTATCAATTTAAAAGAAGCTACTACTTACCCTTTCTTAACCGTCAAGGAATGGCTATTTTAGTTAAAGGAGAATATTAAACCTACCTTATTGTTTGTTAGGAAGAAGGTATAACACTAGTATATAGAAGCCCTTAAGGGGTTTAAACACGTATTAAAGTTAAACTAATGGCTAGATTAATAGGAACACGTAATATTACCAGGAGAGAAGTATAAAATTCCCTAAATGTCTAATAGAATCTAGCTTTAAGAATTGGCATAAGTTATTTAACCTTTTAGTAACGCCTACGGTATAAAGTACACTATTAAGTTAAATAACCCTTAGAAGTTAAGATCTTTTAAATACTATAGAGTAGTAAAGGAGCTGTAAGAAGGACTTAGAATACCCTTAAAGAAAGCCAATGCTACTATAAGAGGGAGTACCTTTAATGCGGACTTTGCGGAGTAAGCTATTAAGGATTACTCTAATACTACTAAAGGTTTATAAAGAGGAAGAGCCTTAGTACGCAAGAGCCGCTTAAAGAGAGCTAGGATACTAGTAGATAAGGAGACGTCCTATAAGAAGCTAATACCTAAGTACCTAGCGTTAAGGGAAAAGCTAATACGATATTCCTGGGATTATTTTATACTGGTTAACTCTATCTACTAAAGCTATTAACTATTCTTAACTTAGAAACTACTTTCCATATTTTTAATACCCTTTTTTATTTTTATAACTTTAGAAAAGCTTTAAAATATAAATATATCATTACCGGCAGCTTAAAAGTACCTATACTAGGCTACGGCAATATTACTATTTAAGTTACAAACCTAGATAAGAGTAAGGGAATCCTATGTCTTAAGGATGTTGCCTTTTATATGGACTTTAACATAAATCTAGTATTATTTTATCTACTTTAAAAATAAGGGTATTACTAGGATAATAAAGGAGATAATAATCTTTTAGTTTAAAAGGATAATACAATCCTATATTAAATGGAAGAATATTATAGACAATAGACTATTAAATACGTCCAACTAGGAAGTCTATTAGCGTTTAATATAAGCTAACCGCTATACCACTAACAGAAGCGTAAAGTATTGTTAAGAGACATTTATTTAGATGCAAAAGGTAATATATATCTATAGTATCTGCGTCTAGGTTATCTAGGACCTATAAGCCATTATTATTTAGTTATTAACGCCCTAGGAGTTAAGCTTTAAGGCCCTAAGATAACAGAATATTAACACTATAGTTTTACTAAGATTAAGCGTTAGGTCTTATAAAGGTTCTTAAATTAAATATTAATAAACCCTATCTTAACCTCTATATTGACTAGACTAACCTTAAGGAAGTATATACTAGATTTATATAAGTTATGCTTATCTATAACACCTTCTTAGAAAGATCCTTCTTATACTTTATAATAACGTATAGTAAGGAGAAGGAGACACTATAAGTGCTTAAGTATTTTATCTTATGGATTTGTCTTAGGTATAACCTTAAAGTTAATACTCTTAGATTAGATAACAAGCTAGGGAGAAAGAGAACTCTTAAATAGTTACAAACCTAAAGGATTATATTTAAGCCTTTGGCGCTATATACCTAAGCTTAAAATAGTGCCGCTAAACGCTTAGGGGTATAATTATTAAAAGAGCATAAGTAATAAAAATTGCTACTAATTTACTATATAATCTATAGAATGAGATAGTTAACTATATAGTCTATCTTTGAGATTAAACGCCATAGGAAACCAATGGATGAAAATTGCTATATAAGAGGTTCTATACCTTCCTAGCTAATAGGAGATTAAAAAAACTATAACTAGCGCACCTGAAAGCCTATAGCTATAGGGCGTATGCAATAATATTAAACGCTTAGCTAAAGAAGGAAAGGCTAAGCAAACTAGACCTATAAGCCTATATTAGCTACCTTATTGGCTATAACTCTACTAATATCTATAGGATTTAGATTCTATATAAAGGTATCATTATCTCTATAAGGGACGTTATTTTTAATAAAAAGATGTTCTTTAATGGTAAGTAAACGGATATCTTAAAGGACCTACACGCTAAACTAGATACGCTAATTAAGAAAATTTAACTCCCTAATACCTTAACTAAGAATAAGGTTCTTCTAGAAGATAATAAAGAAGGATTTAAACCGTTAATTTAAGAGGAAGATAACAATATTAATAATAAGCTAGTTTAAACCTTTAATAAGTTAGCAGATCTTAAGCTTGTAAAAGCTCTTAAAGATATATATTATACACCACCTCTAATAAAAGAAGATAAAGAATCTCTATATGTCTTTTATATTAGGTATCCTATAAAGTCTAATATATAAGATACTAATTAGATGTTATAGGACACCTCTATAATACCTTATACATATCTACCTATTTCCACTAATGCAGCAAGAAGAGACCGACTATAAGATGGCAATCTGATGGCAATCTAACAGCAATCTGCCGCATTCTGCCATATTCTACTAAGTCTACTAAATCCTACCAAGTTCTGCTAGGACCACTACTTAAATCCTATTCTACTCCGTACACATATTAACTAAGTAACTAAACTAATAATATATACTCTTTTTCCCTATTTCCTTACCTTCTCTCTTTACACAACGTCTTAACTTTATTTTGCAGTTTATATATATAGCTTAATAATACCTACTTCGCTATATATTATTACCGCTTATACTTACTCCGTAATACTATATTACGTTAACCTTATATACCATCCTCTAAAATATAAAATAACCATAAAGCCCCTATAATAGCCGCTAGCATTATATCTATACTTTAAAAATAATTAGTAGAGATATAGAAGTCCTTTATAAACGTCCTTATATAAAACTAAGCCATTTTAACTTAATAATAAGCCGAATAAGAACTATAACACTAGTAAATAATTAAGGACCTCTAAGAAGAAATCTATACCATTAAGATGCCTATATTAGGGCCCTAAGACCAAATACTATCTTTAGAAATAAATACGTAGGATAAGAGTCCCAAACCTATAGTAGCCATTTACCCTAAACCAACTACTGCACTATAACAATCTAAATAACTACTAGACCCTTTAATATTACTAGTAAATAATAAGAACTCTAATTATTCCTAAGCTAGCTTAAAAATAAGCTAACTAGTAATGCTAACTGCTACCTAACTAAAGCTAACTAACTCTACTACGCCCTAAGTTAACTAGGAGGAGATATAGCTAACCTTATTAAACCTCTTTAACCAAACTTTATATAAAGTCTAGTTATACTTCTTAAAGCTATATACAGTAACCTAAACCGCTAAACTACTGCTTAAAGAAAGATAAATTATATAGCTTAAGAAACAAAAAGCTTCCTAGTATACTTCTCTAAATTTAACTATTACGTAAAAGAAACAGGCTAGAACGACTCTATACTAATTAACAGCCTTATTAAATCCCTAAGCACTAAACTAAAAACCTCCCTAATAGGCGTAGACCTACTAGGAGCCCTTAACGCCTACATAAACGTTATTAATAAATGGTATAATAATATACTACGCCTAACACTAAAGTCTGCTCCTTAATACAATATAATAATCCTATAAACGTCCACTAAGTTATTATCTTAGCCTAACGCCATAGATATTAATATAGGGACCCTAGGATACGCCCTACTAGAATCCCCTAAATAAGAATAATGCATTAAGATAGGCCTTTACTTTAAATATAGAAGTAAGGCTTATATATTAAAATACTACTCCATCCCTATACCCTAATATAATTTATAAACGGCTAATACTAGCAACTATTTACTACATTAATTCTCTAGTTACCGTCCCTAATCTTTACCTAGTTCTAGCCCTATATTTAGTAAGCACCACTTATAAGAACAAAGTTACAACTAATGCTCTATAGGAACCCCGCCGTAATTACCTCTAAAAAAAGGTCCTAAAGCTAAGTCGCTCTTTAAAACGGCGGTGCCTTAAGATCTTATTAAATGCTCTAGATATTATAAACTCTAACTTTTAAAATTATAGTATAACCATTAACTGTTATCTTTAGCAGAATAATTAATAAGTTAATACTTAAGCCTTAATTAATATAGGAGCTAGTAATATAGGATTTATTAACAAGATCTTTATATAAGATAATGGTTTTACTCTAACCCCCCTTAACCAGTATATTAACGTATTTAGATTTAATGGTAAATGTACTATCTTAGGCTATATTACCTACGTAGTATTCCTAAGACTTTAATACCTAAACTATAAAGAACTGATTAGGCTTTTTATAACTACCTTTAGTTATCTAGTAATCTTTAAACAACCCTAGATAAAGCTATATAAGGTAACCATTAATTAGAACAACCTTGGGCTCCTATTTACCGCCTCCTATTATAAGTAGAAGTGCCTTATAACTTACTACTTAGACCCTAAACTAAAATCTAAAGAATCCACTAGAATCCACTAGTTTAAAATTTCTACCAACGTCTACCTTATACCTAAAAAGTCCACCTAATTCTACTAACCTAAGAATTCTACTAAATTCCACTAATATAAGATTTCCACTAACGCCTACTAAGAACCTAAAAATAATATATAACTATATAAACTAACTTTAACTACTGTTACGGACAGCTTAAGTATGATGTTACGACTACTTGGAGAAGAGTCGGCGGAAGCTAGTTAGTTGATACAGGCACGGTCTAGGATGGAGCTGGTGGAACCATGTGACGAGGAATAGTAAGCGAGTTATATAATATTATACGCGGTATACGTAGTGTACGCAGTATACGTCTATGTATAATATGTATAACACGTACCTTACGTATAAGAGAGGATTTCTTAGGCATATAGTTGTGTATTTAAAGGACCTCAGTCCCTACCGTAGATAGTTCTCTCCTTGTAGTGAATCTTAGAATACAATTGGAGTTAATCTATTAGGTAACCACTCCACCAGTTATTATTATGTTGTTGACCTATTTATATCTATATACCTAGCCTAATAACAGGACCTATTATAGTTCTTGCTATAAGGTTCCGTTACACATTTACTACTAAGGTTACGGTATTAAATAAAGTTGAATAATATGCCACCCAAAGCACCAGTTATAACGCCATTGACGGCAGCTACTACCTTAGGTGGAGATACCAGTATGGCAGATATAGATTCTTAGTTAATTACGCAAGGTTAGTTATAGGAAATGGTTAATTACTTATAGGATAATAATAGGATACTTAAAGAACGTATTAATAGAATTGGAGTAGTAAAGGTTAAGTTACCTTTAATTAAATGGTTTATAGGAGAGAAGTTGAAACTTAAAGGATTTCTTACACAGATATATTTTAAGGTTATACAGGAGGGAGTAAAGTTGGCAATATTATTAGACTAAGTGGTGTACGTAAAATTGTTCCTGATAAGATGAGTACTTAAGTGGTTTAAACCTTATCTTACTAAAATATAGGCAAATGGTATAACAACCACTAACTAAGATGTACAGTATATATTTGCCAGTTGGAACGGGTTCGTAGAACGGTTAACGCAGATATTTAGAGACTTGGAGGTAATAACTATAGTAAAACAGAAGCTTTAGAACCTAGCATAATAAACCTTAATAATAGAGTATGCAACACAGTTTTAGATGCTAGCTATATAGGTTAAGTGGAATAATAAGGCGCTTATGGTATAGTACAAATAGGGACTTAAGGCTAAAGTCTAGAACGTAATTATCCTGATGGAAGATACGGAAAGTTTATAAGACTTAATAGATTAGTTAATAAAGATTAATAATAGGATCTATTAAAGGGAATAAGCTAAGAAAGGGCAAGATAGAGTTCTATAGTTATATAAGGCGTAGAGTACGTATTAGCAAATATAGAGCTAAAAACTATAGAATGGCGTAGAGCTAATAGACCTAAGCGGTACTAAAGAATCTAAGAGATGGATAAAGAAACTATAGAAACCTAGAGGTTAAAGATTAAGTAATTATAGGACTAAGGAGTAGAGGCTAAACTAGGGATCTTAATAGCAGAAGATATTTAGGCGGACTCTATAATAAGAAAAATGGTTTAAAGATAGAGCTTATATAAATTATGGAAAATAAGGCTATTTTGCTAGAGACTGTAGAGATAGTTAGAGTAACTATATAGTAAAGGGCACCAGGTTATTAGAGTATAATAATATAGATATAGGGATGTTGCATAGAACTAAGAAGTGTTTAATTAAGTACTTTATATTTTATTATAATAACGCATGCTAAATTTATAAAGATGCTAAGTATAGCGCAAGCTATTAGCTGCAAGAGCTAGAGTTAAAAGGACTTAAAGGAACTATAGAGTTAGATAAAGAATAGGATTAACTCTATAAGCTAAATTAAGATGTTAAAGTAACATGCGGATAAAGATTAGCAATAATAATAATAGAGTCAGAGTACTTATTAATTAATAGTAATAAGGAAGAAAATGAGGCTAACTAGGAGCACTTATACCTTAATAATGTAATAGAAGTAGAGACTGAAACCACTATAAAACGCGGATTAGTAATGGGTATTATAATACTATAGGATATAACATCTATTGCTTTATAAGATAGAAGGAGTAATATCTAGAGATAATTAAGTAAGTAGATAACTACTAGTGCTAGCTTACCACTTATAAAAGGTAAAAGGCCATAGGTCTAAGATTCTTAAGAAGAGATAAGGAAAGCTCTAGACTTATAGAACATGATAAGAATAGCTTAGGAACCTACAATGGATAAAAACTAATAGAAAAGAGTAGTAACTTAGTTTAGTAATAAGTAAATAAGTATAGGATGCAAGTTTAAGAACTATAAGTTTAGGGAATGAATAAGAACATTAATAGAAAACTAAGATTTTAAAAAATAAGTAAGGACTATAGTAATTTTAGGTAAATATAGTGTTTAGCCTAAAGATTAAAAAGTTGATACTGAGATTAGGAAGTAAGATGACTTTAAGGATCCAGCTATAAGACGCAGAAAATAAGAAACTATAGATAAGCTTAGATAAAGAATTATTATATAGCAAGAGCAAAAGCTAGATAAAAGGTTAGCTATGCTAGGTTATATAAGGGACAGAGCACCTATATAAAGAGTTACTAATAGGCCTAGTGCAGGGACACCTAGAGTAAAATAGTTAGATAAACTAGAATAAGAAGAGGATTTAGACATTTTAGTTAGATTTAAAGAAAGATATACTAAAGGATGTTATAACGTAGCAATAACAAGGTACTTTCTTATAGACAGACCATACACACTAAACTAGTTATACGGAAAGTGGTATAGGCAACAACATAATAATAAATGGGAAGACTTGTATATATAGCTAGATAAAAAAGTTATTTAAGACTAACCTATTATAGAAAAACGCATAAATTATATTAAAGGAGTGTTAATTATAATATTAAGAAACCTAGAAGAGGGATCTAGGGATTAAAGAAGAGAATAATAAATCTTAGTACCCATAGCGGAAATACTAGTAGTTAGGTTAACTAGGTATAGGTTTAAACTTAAAAATAAAAATAAGCTAAGAGTTAACCTAAGTCACCTAGCGCATTATATACTATTATGGATAGCTTATGTGGATGATATATATAATATATATAGGGCACTAAAAGACAAGAACCGGAAATACCCAGTAAGAATATATTAGGCACTAGAGGAAAAGCGGTTTAGAGATACTAAGTATATATATAGATAGTACCCAGTAAAAGTATAGAGTTAAGGGGATTTAACACTTTAACCTAAAAAATTCCTTACGGAAGAATGCCTAGATAGATAATAGTGGTGGGATTGCCTAGAGAACTCTTATCTATAGTATATAGAGGAAAAGAAATAAACTAAGTATTAGTTAAAGGTAGACTAAGTATAAGCAGGATCTAGCAGCTAATAGTTAGGAAAAGGGGAGGCCTATAGGACTAAAGGAAACTAGTGGCAGAGCCTTAGACCCTTAAAGAAATTTAAGAATAATACCTAAATTTATATATCTAGTGGCAAGATTAGCAGTTTAAAGCGTTAATAGATAGTGGAGTAATAAGGAACCACATATTACTAGTAGTAGTAGAAAGGATAGGGTTACTATACAGACAAAAGAAACACCTATATCCACTTATAACAATTTTAGGAGATTAGATAGCCTATAAAGGAGGTATTATTAATCTTAAAATAGGACCTATTTAGTTAACTATTAAAGAGAGACTAGTCAGAATGTCTTTTAATATCTTACTATTAGGAAAAGATAAGGCGATACTAGGAATGCCTTAATTACAGAAATATAATCTAAAGGTTGATTGGGTTACAGGTTAGGTTAATATTAGAGATACTTAATAATATAAGATATAATAGCAAACCAAGTTGGTATGGTACCAAGTCAGAGCGATATATAAAGAGACTAAATAAGGCTTAAGTTATATACCAAAGAGATACCATAAGTATGGTAAAAAGCTATCAAAGCATGCAGTATGGGATTATAAAATAGAGTTAGAACTAGGAATAAATCTAAAGTTCTTTCTAATCTATAAGCTTACTAAAACAGAGTTAGTAGCACTTAAGGAGTTTATCCAGGAGAACTTATAAAAGGGATATATTAGACCATCGCAGTTATTAGCAGGATATCCAGTACTATTCATCCTAAAGAAAAACGGAAAACTTAGGATGTGTATAGACTATAGACAGTTAAACAGCATTACTAAAAAGGATAGGTATTCTTTACCCTTAATTAACGAAATCCAAGACAGGATAGGCAATGTAAAGATCTTTATAAAGATAGATCTAAGATGGGCGTACTATTAGATTAGGATTAAGGAAGGCGACAAATAGAAGGCAGCTTTTAAGTTAAAGGAAGGACTATATAAGCCATTAGTTATATAGTTTGGGCTTATAAACGCATTAGTAACGTTCTAGAAACGAATTAATAGTGTATTAGGAGAATACCTTAATAAGTTTGTTATAGCATACCTTAACAATATTATTATCTACTTAAAGAGTAAGAAAGAACATAAAGAATATATTAAATAGGTCTTAAAGAGACTATAAGAAGAATAGATGCCAGTAGCAATTAAGAAATATAAGTTCTTTATAAGAAAGACCAATTTTGTAGGATTTATTATTAAACTAGGAAGAATTAGTATAGACCCAAAGAAAGTTAAAGCTATAGTAAGTTAGCAAGAACTAGAGAATATTACGTAGTTAAAATTATTCCTAGGGTTTTGCAACTACTACAGGAGGTTTATAGCACAGTAGTTAAAGAGCATTAAGCCATTTACAAGGTTAATAAAAAAGGAGGAACTATAGGTTTAAGGTAGTAAGTAGAAGAAGCTGTTCTAAGAACTTAAAGAGTTATTTACCTAGGAACCAATCCTTAAGATCTACTAACTAAAGTTAGAAACGGTTGTTAAGATAGATATATTAAACTTTACACTAGGAGCATGTTTGCTATAGAAGTATTAGGACGTATAGCATCCAATAGTATACTATAGTTGGAAGATAATACTACTAGAACTAAACTATGACATCTATAACAAGGAGTTGTTAGGTATAGTTGCAGCGTTAAAGGAATAGAGAGCATTCTTATAAGGTATAAAGAAACCATTTATAGTTAAAACGGACCATAAAAACCTTACAGGGTTCTTAATAATAAAGGAACTTAACCAAAAACAGGTTAGATGGGCGGAAATGCTTATAAAATACCATTTTAAAATTCAGCATACTAAGGGTACAGATAATGTATAAGTAGATGCTTTAAGCAGAAAAGCTAAACTACAAAATAATAAAAAGCCGTTAGGGGCTTTATTGCGAAAGGATTAAGATAGACTAATTAGGTATAATTACCCTAAAATAGCAGCAATAAGAGAAAGCTAGATTCATAAATTACTAAAGAGTAATTAAATATAGAAGATCTAAGAGGTATAGGCAGAGGATCTAGACACGGAATAGTATAAAAATAGAGAAGTTACTTATATTCTAAGGTCTATTGTAAAAGAGTTTATTAAGTTATTCTATAAGGGACTAACTTAAGATATAATGGAGCTATAGGCTTAGTGTTAAGACTTTAAGAGGAGTATATTATATAAGAAATCTGGGGACTAGCAAGACAAGTTATAAGAGAATATCTATATTATTAAAGAAATAAACCAACAAGGTATAAGCTATATGGAGGGCTATAACCTATTAAAATACCAGAAAGACTATGGGAAGTTATATTATAGGACTTTATTATTAAGTTACCAAAGTTAAAAGATCCTACTATAGGATAAGATTATAATGTAATCTTAGTAATAGTGGATAAGCTTATAAAGTGGGGGTACTTTATAGCATGCACAGAAGAGATATTAGCAGAAGATATTGCTAAAATCTATATTAAGGAAGTGTTTATAAGATACGGAGTACTAAGTAAGGTTGTATTGGACAGAGATCTAAGATTTATAGCAACATTCTAGGAAATATTTTTAGCGGAACAAAGAGTTCGCGTAGTAACCTTAACAGTATATTATCTGCAGACGGATAGATAAATAGAAAGATTAAACTAGATACTAGAACAGTATCTAAGGCACTATATTAATTATGCATAGAATAATTGGGTATTGTTATTACCAGTTATATAGTTTACATATAATGCAATACTATAGGAAGGAATAGGAACATTACTATTTAAGGCGAATTACAGATATAAGCCAAGATTATTATTATTGCCATATTAAGTAAAGAAGACAAGTAGCACAGCTAAAGAAAGAATAGAGACTTTAATAAATCTTTATACAGACTTTAAAGAAACAGCTAAACTAGTACAAGAGCGAATAAAAAGGTACTATAACGCTAAGAGATCTAAGGGACCAGATCTTAAGGAGGGAGATAAAGTATAGCTACTACACAAAAATTTTAAGAGTTGACGACTAAGTAAAAAGTTAGACTATATTAGACTAGAACCTTTTAAAATCACGCAGAGAATTTTATTAGTTATATTTAAGTTAAACCTACCAGCCAAAATAAAAATTTACCCTGTATAGCACATTGCAATGCTAGAGCCAGCATATAGGAATGTTAAGCTACTAGTCTATAAGGCAGACACGTATAGAGGGCAAGAAGAAGACAAATAGTAAGTTTTAAAGATTATTAGTCACAAGGACGTAGATAATAAAATGTGGTATAAAGTAAAGTGGATAGGCTATAGTAAGACTACCTAGGAACTACTAAACAACCTAGAGAATGCTATGGGAAAGGTATAGAAGTATTTAAAGAGAGTAGGTTAGGCAGCATTAATAAAAAAGGATTACTAAAGAATAAGTCACCTAAGGGGGACCTAAGAGGAGCAATTGCTGAGCTACTTAGAGTTATTTCCCTTATAGGAGGAAGGTCCGTTCTTTTATTACCTAGCTTAGACAGACCCTATTAAACAAGTTTCTACTCCTTAAAACGAACCTTCTTACGAACCTTCTCAAGATAGGTTAACTAAGTAAAGGCAGCCTGCTAAACCTTAAAGGAGCGACGTTAAGCCTTAAGGGCTAGAGCAGTCTCTTCTAAAGACCGGTAGAGTTTGGTATAAGTGGCAGCTAGCTCTAACTCAAGCTTCTTAGCGGTAGATTGAACACAAGACCCTATAATAAGTTACTTAGGGAACTTGAAGACTACTAAGAGTTATAAGACGCGTATACTTAGCGTTAGAGACGGAGCAAACGTCACAGGACAATTAAATGTTTACTTTAGTGCACTCCAAGCAAGAGGAAGGTTATTAAGATAAAGGACTTACCAGCGCAACACAGACTAACCCCTCTTTTACACAACAAGAACATAGAGACGGCATAATCTTACTAAGTGACAGTATGGCAGCAATAGTATAAGCACGACATTGCGCTTGTAAAGAAGGAGATGCTTTAGGCATAATAAGTAAGGATGTTAACTAGATTAATTAAATGGACATTACACCTTTAGTGAACAACTTAGAGATGTTAGGAATCTTTAAGGACAAAGATAAAGAGGAGGGAGATGGTGTTACGGATAGCTTAAGTATAATATTATAACTACTTAGAGAAGAGTTGGTGGAAGCTAGTTGGTTAATATAGGTATAGTCTAGGATAGAGCTGGTGGAACCATGTAATAAGAAATAGTAAGCAAGTCACATAATATTATACGCGGTGTACGCAGTGTACGTAGTGTACGTCTATGTATAATACGTATAACACGTACCTTACGTATAAGAGAGGATTTCTTAGGTGTATGGTTATGTATTTAAAGGACCTCAGTCCCTACTATAAATAGTTCTCTCCTTGTAGTGAATCTCAGAATATAATTAGAGTTAATTTGTTGGGCAACTACTCTACCAGTTATTATTATATTGTTAACCTGTTTATATCTACATACCCGGCCTAATAACAGGACCTACCGTAGTTCTTGCTATAAGGTTCTGTTATAACTACTGTATCCTAAACTAAGTAAAAGCTTAAGCTTAATATATAAAAGTACTAAAAGAACTGGTATTCTACTATAAAAAGGATACTTAAAGAACCTAAACCTAAATTTAATACTAACTCTATATTAAATACTAAACCTAAAGTTAAATAAGAAACCATATAAGAAACTAAGGATAATTTAAACTTGCTTAACACCTTAGATATCTATATAATTAAAGCTACCCTATTAGTACAACTCGCTAGAAAACCTAAATATATAATCTTCGCCGTTATAATAGCTAATATTAAAAAGGCCCTAGCACTAAAGAAGCACACTAACCCTATTATAAAAGTACTAGTATACTACTATAAGTATCTAGAAGTATTTTTATAAAAGGAAGCTAATAAGTTAGCAGAGTACCAACTATAAGATTATACTTAAAGAAGGAAAATAGCTAAGATTTAGACCCCTATATAAAATGTCCTAAAATAAACTTTAAGTGTTGCGGAAGTACTTAAACAAACACCTTAGTAAAGAATTTATTAGAGTAAGCTCTTTACCCATAGTTATACCTATAATCTTTATTAAGAAACCTAATAGCGGTCTGCGCTTTTATATGGACTACCAAGCTCTTAACGCTATTACTATTAAGAATTAATACCCGCTCCTGTTAATTTAAGAGATACTAAACTAATTAAGTAAGGCTTGCTACTATATAAAACTTAACCTTATCTATGTATTTAACCGCCTCTGTATTATAAAAGGAGATAAATAGCTTACTATTTAAATACTTAGTAATACTATTTAGCCTCGTAAATGCACTAAGTTTATTCTAGCACTTTATAAATAATACCCTATAATCTTACCTAGACGTTTTCTATACTACTTATATTAACAACATCTTAGTATATAGTAATAACCTAACTAAATATAAGAAATACATTAACCTTGTTATAAAAGCTCTATATAGAGCTAGCCTATAGTTAGATATAGATAAATGCAAATTCTATAAAATAGAAGTCCTATACTTTAGACTTATTATTTCTATAGACGGCATATAAATAGATCTAAAGAAGATTAAAGTAATTGTAAACTAGTAAGAACCTAAGAACGTTAAGGACGTAAGAGCCTTTATAGGATTTACTAACTTTTACTAATAGTTTATTAATAACTTCTCTGCCCTAGTTTTACCTCTTATAGCTCTAACCTAAAAGGATAAAGCCTTTATCTTTAATAAGGAATATAAAAAGGCCTTTACCTATTTAAAAGTTATATTTACTACTGCACCTATACTTTAATACTTTAACCTAAACCAAAAGAGTGTTATAGAAGCTAATTTATCCAACTATATTACTGGAGGCATTCTGTCTTAGTATAACAAGGAAGGAGTACTATACCCTATAGTATACTTCCTAAAATAACTAAGTCTAGCTAAATATAACTACAAGATCTACGATAAGGAATTATTGTCTATTATTAGATATTTTAAATAATAGTAACCTAAACTGAAAGGCGCCGGATTTCTAATTAAGGTCCTTAGCAACTATAAGAATCTATTATACTGTGACGGCGCTGGGGCGCGTCACCTAGTCAGGGGTTCGCTTAGGGCTTGGCTTGTGTATTTAGACGTGGCCTCACCACTTCTCTTGCTCCTCACCTTGATATCTTCGTAATACAGCATTCGTTCGCTTCATCTTGGAAGCATTTGTTCAAGTCTTTGTTAAGACATTTGTTCAATAGTTCGAGCCGTTACATTATATCAAGGTCCCCAGTCATATGCAGGCTGTGGTATCTCAGGTCGTCCGCAAGGACAGTAAACATCTCGTGCGAAGTCCTGTGGTGGCTAGGTTGCGAGAAGCTTACTCCCTACACCGTGCAGGCACCCACACCCTTATGTTTCTTTTTGTTTTATTCTCTTCTCTTTACCAAACGGCCGCCTATGCTATGGGGAAGCACGTGCCGGGCGATAACCTCTTTCCGACCGTACGACTCGCCGATCGACAACGACAAAGGTCCCTACGGATGTACGCGTCGAACGCGTATACCTATCAAT